>OFEZ01000120.1_pt1 | contig 58924 bp, 49 predicted proteins | sample 1521241 | NCBI WGS metagenome assembly OFEZ01 (sample SAMEA3504099, study PRJEB24116) | mouse gut metagenome | biome: mouse gut; feature: mouse-associated habitat; material: faeces | place: Denmark | collected 2011
GCCTGCCGTATTCGACTTCTGCGACGGCGCATCGGCACGTCTGCTGCATGCTTACTCCCCCATGGGGAAGGAGCTTGACTCCCTGGCCGATCTGATCAGCTTCGGACTGGCACCGGCTCTGCTGATGTTCAACACCATCAATTACTACAGCGAAGGATTCACGCCCTGGGCGCTTGCCTCACTAATAATAGTGGTATGCGGTGCACTCAGGTTGGCCCGCTTCAATATCGACACCCGCCAGACTACATCATTCATCGGCCTCCCCATACCGTCAAATGCCCTGTTCTGGATAGGATATATAGGCTGGATCAACTCGCACAGCTATCCCGGAGCCATCGCTTCGGCTATAATAATGGTCGCAGTGTCGCTGCTGATGGTCAGCCCCCTGAAGATGTTCTCGCTCAAATTCACCAGCTTCAGCTTCCGTGAGAACGTGAGGCGCTACGCCATACTGCTTGCCGCCGTACTTTTCGTAGCAACGGAGGGTGTGGCCGGATTTGCATGGACCATCCTGCTGTATATATTCATATCGCTGCTCGGCCGCAAAGGTCAGCCCGATACGGAGGAATAATAACGCAAAAATACTATGTTTGCCACAATAATAATATTAGCAATACTTACTGTACTGTTATGGCCCGCCATACGCACCATTCTGGCTCTGAGGCGCGCACAGAAACAGGCACAGCAAGCTTTCAGCCAGGCTCGACGCGCGGCTCAGGAGGAATCGCGCCGCAACCGCCCCGGCGGATGGAGTGCCGGCGAAGCCGGATCTGCTCCACAACAACACCCCCGACGTAAGAAAATCGACCCATCGGTAGGAGAATATGTGGAATGGGAGGAGGTAAAGGTAAGCTCCACCACCACTGACAGCTCCGGAAAATCGACCCGTACCACTGTGACGGAGGAACAGATTACCGATGTAGAATGGGAGGAACTATGAGCGGATATATAAGCGAACTGTACACGTTCTTCGAGGAACTGTCGGAGAACAATGACCGCGCATGGTTTGCTGCCAACCGTGACCGCTATGACATGCTGCGCGAAAGCTGGCTCGCCGATCTTGATCGCATGATAGGAGCCATGAGCGCCTGGGACCCTGCACTACGCACCCAGACGGCGCGCGGATGCGCCTACCGAATATACCGCGACACCCGCTTCTCACCGGACAAAACACCGTTCAAACTCTTCTTCTCCGCAGCCATATCACTCTGGGGACGCAAAAGCTGCCGTGCCGGCTACTATCTGCACATGGGGCTCCCGGGGCTGATGGACAGCGGGCTGTACGGAGGTATCTGGCAGCCTGACGCTGCCATGCTCTCAAAACTGCGCCACGCCATGGTGGACAATATCGAGGAATTCACCGAAATAATCACCAACCCTGACTTGGTGAAGGAGTTCCCCGGATGGTGCGGGCAGATGCTGCGTACAGCCCCCAAAGGATGGGACCGCAACCACCCGTGCATAGAGCTGCTCCGGCTGAAGGATATCGGCAAATTCCACCGGTGCGACCGCTCGTTCTTCATGCACGAGGACTGGCCGGAACGCGCAGCCGGGCTCTTCCGTCTGCTCAAACCGCTTAACGATTTTCTGAACTATTCATTGGATGAATAAGTGATGAACCGCGTGCTCAAACTGACCCGTATAGCTGTAAGCCTGGCAGTATTACTGCTGCTCACAGCCGCCCTTACCCTTCCAGTACTCACGGTGCCCGGACTCACACAGGGATTGGAGGATGTGCAGCTTACGGTGGCGGTGATGAGTTTCTCGCTGTTCATATTCGTGATATGGCTGATAGTGACACTGCTGTTCGGCCGGATATATTGCGCGTCAGTCTGCCCAATGGGTACTCTTCAGGATATTGCGGCCCGAGCCGCACGGATGTCACCTCAATTAAGACAGAAAGGCCGATACCGCTACTCACGCCCGCGCAACGGCCTGCGCTACATCATGCTTATAGCCATGATGATATGCCTTATGGGACAGTACTACGCCGTAGCCTCGGTGATTGACCCGTATGGTGCCTACTCCCGCATATGCCAGCGCCTGTTCGCGCCTGCCACCGATGCTGTTCTGTCGGCATTGGGCTCGCCGGAGGGTCGAGCGGTGGCCGCTACTTGGGCTTCGACGCTTATCGCGGCAATGACGCTCGGAGTGGTGGCTGTAATAGCAGCCCGGCGAGGGCGTCTGATATGCAACACCATCTGCCCTGTGGGGACCACCTTAGGGCTGGTGAGCCGTTTCGCCATATTCCAGATAGATATAGATACTGACCGGTGCATCCATTGCGGCAGATGCGAGGATGTATGCAAGGGTGAGTGCATTGACCTGCGCGACAACGTCGTGGACGGATCGCGGTGCGTCAACTGCTTCAACTGCATCAACGTATGCCCCAACGATGCCATTCATTACACCAACCGACGCAAGCAGCTGTCAGACACCATGATGCAACCTATCACCGGGCCATTCTCACGTCCTAAAGGGACTACAGCCAATGCCGCCGGCAGTTCAACATGTCAAAAAAATTCCCGCTCATGAAACAATACCTCGACCTGCTCCGACACATAATGGAGAACGGCACCGACAAATCGGACCGTACAGGTACCGGCACACGCAGTGTGTTCGGCTACCAGATGCGTTTTGACCTCAAAGATGGATTCCCCCTGCTTACCACCAAGAAACTGCATCTGCGCTCCATCATATACGAGCTGCTCTGGTTTCTGCGCGGCGATACCAACGTGCGCTACCTGCAGGAGCATGGCGTACGTATATGGAACGAGTGGGCCGGACCTGACGGCGACCTTGGCCATATCTACGGCTACCAGTGGCGTTCGTGGCCCGCGTATGACGGAACATTCATTGACCAGATAGCACAGGCAGTTAACGACATCCGCCACAATCCCGACTCCCGTCGCATAATAGTGAGCGCATGGAATGTGGCCGACCTCCCTTCGATGCATCTGCCCCCCTGCCACGCGCTGTTTCAGTTCTACGTGTCCGGCGGACGGCTGAGCCTGCAGCTCTACCAGCGGAGCGCCGACTGCTTCCTGGGGGTCCCGTTCAATATTGCGTCGTATGCTCTTCTGCTGCTAATGACAGCCCGCATCACCGGACTGGAGCCGGGCGAATTCATCCACACCCTCGGCGATGCACACATCTACCTCAATCATTTCGATCAGGTCAAAGAACAGCTGCAGCGCCAGCCGCGCCGGCTTCCGCAAATGCTTATCCACGGTGAACAGAAGGAGCTTACCGACTTCCGTTTTGAGGATTTCGAGCTTACCGGTTACGACCCTATGCCTCACATAAAAGCTGCAGTTTCGGTATGAAGACGCGTCCTGAGATATGTATAATAGCGGCTGTGGCAGCCGACATGGCTATCGGGGTGCGCGGCGACATGCCGTTTCATATCAGCGCCGACCTCAAGCGGTTCAAATCCATAACCATGGGGTGCCCTCTGATAATGGGACGCCGCACATTTGAATCGCTCCCTAATGGCGCGCTCCCCGGACGCCGCAACATAGTGGTGACCCGCAATGAATCGTGGAGCGCTCCGGGTGTAGAAAAAGCCCCGTCAATTGACGAGGCTCTGAAAATGTGCTGCGGAAATGAACGTGTGATGGTGATAGGAGGCGGCGACGTTTACCGCCAGATGATGCCGGAGGCCGACCGTCTGTATCTGACCCACATCATGGCCCGTGTGCCGGACGCCGATACCTATTTCCCCACCCCTGACAGTAACTGCTGGGAGGAGGAGAGCCGCTCTGATGTGGCTGTCGACCCGCGCTCGGGAGCGGAGTATTACTTCGCTGACTACGTGCGCCGCTAATCGTCCATCTTCACGCTCCGGAAAGTACCGAGCAGATTGAACTTCAGTTCTATTCCGTCAGACAGCTCCACTTCATAGCCTGAAGACTTCTTCTCTACCTTCACAGCTTTCACGCCGGGGTAATTCTTATTGATATAGTTACGTATCGGGCGGAGCAGAAGTCCGTCAGGGAGTTCGCGCGTCTTACAGTCGACTGAGGTCCACTTTCCGGCGTTGTTAAACTCAATCTTGGTACCGTTGACCAGCTTCACATCATAGTCTGTCTTTTTCAGCAGGTGACGGTCCACCTTTATCAGACTCACTTTCGCTTTAGGGAAATATGTGGTGAGCATCTCTTGCGCGGCCTCCGGAAGGGCATCGCGCTTGATGGTGTACTTGTCGGCTCGTGCTACTGCCACGGTGGCAAGAAAGACTACAAGGAGTGTAATTATTTTTTTCATAACAAAAAGGGTGTTTTATCTGAGATAAAACACCCCTCAAGGATTATAGGTTCACAAATCTATTCATTCAGCCTCACGCTGCAAATGCATCTTCGCTTCCCGGCGGAATATCTTTCGGATGGTACGCCACTTGGGGAAGATGGCTGCCGGACGTATCGGTCCGTAGCTTACCAGAATGACCGTAAGGGACACAATTGCCACAATAAGCAGCCAGCCGTAGATCTCCTTCATTGACACGACAAGAGCCTGTTGCTGCACCACTCCGAAGAGCTGTCCAAGCGGCATGTGGGCTATATCGGCATTGAAGTCAGTCATGGAGCCGCTTATCAGGGCTGCATTCTTAGCCATGACACGGCGAAGGAATTCACCGACAATAGCCGGGCCGAGCGTGGCACCCATCACCGCTCCGGTAAAGCCGTTGATGGTAAGCGCCTGGGGAAATACAAAGAAATGCAGTCCGCTCTGCACTATGGAGGTCAGGAAAACAATGGATATTATCACCGATGCAAATCCGCGCGTGAAGAGCGGAATGAACAGCATCTCCTTCTCCACACCGTAGTCAATCAGGAAATAGAAATATGCCAGATACACCCCCGCAAGAGCAAACCCGATGGCCGTCATGGTCTTGTAGCGCCATTTGTGCAACGCAAACGTATAATAGGTGAACACGCATCCCGCCACAACACCGCACACCACATACCAGTTAAGGTCAATCAGATTGGTTTCATCAAACCCGAGTATCGCAGCCGCATAGCTGTGCTCAAACACATGCTCTGTGGCAAGCAAGGTGAAGAATACCAGATAAATCAGTGTGGCCCGGATGACATTGCGGTTTGTCATGGCCTGAAACGTGATGTAAGGATGGTGCAGGAATGATGCACGCCATAGATTGATAAGCAGGCTTACCACGCCTAATATGGCAGCTCCGCGAATCTCCTCCGCATCCCACCAGTCGTAGAAATTGCCGTAAACGCATACAAACGTGAAGCAGAGCATGAATATGCTCCACAGCGCCGCGCCAATCCAGTCGATGCCGAGCAGAGGTATCTGTATCGGACCTTTTACAGCCTTGACAAATATAAGCACCATCAGCATCATCAGTGCCAGCAATCCGCTCATGATCCAGTGCATGTACTCCCATTGTGAGAAGAATGCGGTATAGATGGTGGCAATACCGCTGAGCTGTATGGCCCCGTCGACCACGAGGTACACATAGCAGAAGAATATAGCCATGTCGCGCACCGGGGTGAGCCATAGCTGAATGGTGGAATTGCAGGCAAAAGTGGCCCACATACGGAACCATCCTGCAACAAAACATGTAGCCACAAGCACCGGCACATTGGTAGTGTGGGCACAGATAAAGTTGGCCGCTATCAGTACCGCGCCGCATGCAAGAAGACTGACGCGATTGGAATAGCGGAACTTCAGCCTGAACATGACGCAGAAATTGATAGACATCCCCACCAGCGAGGCATAGCCCGCCATCAGGATATCCTCCTGCATCAGTGCCGTGGTGCCTACCATATCGCTGGCGGCGGCAAGATATACACCTCCTGAGAACTGCACTATAAGCACAAACAGGATGAAAAGCCATGGCTTCAGCCTGCGGGGCACATAGTTTGGAACGTCAGGAATATCGAATGGGCCTTGCGGCCCGTGCCAGTCACCCATATCAGTACTTCACTTCACATTCCACATTCATACCGGCTCGCAGCAGATCCATATCGGCGGCACTGTTCTTGTCGGTCAGCTCTATACGGACCGGAACACGCTGACGCACCTTCACGAAATTGCCTGCGGAGTTATCCTGAGGTATGATGGAGAGAGCGGCACCTGTAGCGGTAGAGAGCGACACCACTTTGCCCTGGAACGTCTTTCCGGGGATAGCGTCAACCTTGATTTCCACCTCGCTTCCCTGATGGATATTCTTGAGCTGTGTCTCCTTAAAATTGGCGGCAATCCATACATCGCTGCCGTCAACGATGTCGAGCATGGTCTGTCCGGGCTGAACAAGCTGTCCTACCTGAATCTCCTTGCGTGAGCAGTAGCCATCGCAGGGAGCGGTTATCACGGTGTACGACAGATTCAGCTCGGCTGTCTCAAGAAGCGATTTGGCAAGTTCAATGCCGGCATCGTTCTGAGCTATGCGCTGGCGGGTCTCAGACACTACGGTCGATGTGGCCGAACGCTGACGCAGAAGGGTTTCATAGCGGGCCTTCTTGGCTTCATAATCGGTCTTGGCACCGTCATACTGCTGACGTGTCACAGCATCCTTCTCAAGAAGCTTTGAATAGCGGTCGAGGTCAACGGCGGCATTATCCATCAGCACTTTTGCCTCGGCAATAGAGGCCTCGCTCACAGCCACGTTGGCCGATGCGACGCCTACCGAATGGTCAGCCACATTGCGGCCGGCCACGGCATTCTGATAGTCGGCATTCGCCTGAGCCACACGCAGGCGCATGTCGGCATCATCAATTATCACAAGAGTGTCCCCTTTCTTTACCGGTTCATACTCCTTGAAGCGTATCTCTTTTATATAGCCCTGCACACGGCTGTTGACCGGTACTATCTGACGGCGCACCTGCGCATTGTCGGTAAACTCCACATCACCGAAGTGAATGAATTTTGAGCCGACCCACACGGCGGCCGCAATGATCACTGCAAGAGTGATGACGTATGATATTATCTTTTTAGTACGGTGTCTCATATTTTTCCGGAAGTAAATAACAGTTTATAATAGTAATATATGATATTGATTCGTGCATTCACCAGACGCTGCTCGGCATCAAGCTTCGAGTTGGCGGCGTCAAGCATATCGGTTATCAGCGCCATATCGGCAGAATAGCGTGTCGATGTGGTATTGTAGTTGCGCTCGGCAAGCTCAACGCTCTTCTGCTGAGTCTTCAGTTCCTCATATGCCTCGAGGTAGCGCACGTAGTCGGCGCGCAGTGACAGCTCCACATTCTCACGTGTGGCGGCAAGTTCATCCGAGGCATGCAGTGTGGCCGCACGGCTGCGGGCCATTGACTTATTGCTCTTGAAGAGTGATGATATATTATAGGACACACCTACACCTACGTACCAGTAGCTCAGGTTGCGGTTGATAGGGGGTACCTCTACCAGAATCGGGCCGTCGATAGTCCATGCCGCCTGCAGTCCTATTTTAGGACGTTTCTCAGCCTTTACCATATCCTCCGCCTTACGGCTGATATCGAGCTTGGACTGTGCCAGACGTATGGCGGGCGAATTCTGCGTGGCCTCGCTCTGCCAGGCCGCCTCGCCATCCGAGGGGAGGGAACGCGTAAGTATAGCGGCATCCGGGGCTATGACAGTACCTTCCGGCATGCCGGCTATGCTCACCAGATTATGATTGAGGATGTCAATGGTATTGTCAATCTTGACAAGCTGCAATTCCAGATTTGACACCAGAAGCTCGTAGCGTGTTATATCGTTCTGAAGAGCCGTACCCTGCTCGTAACGGGCCTGCATCTCGGCAAGCACCTTGCGTGCCTGCAATATATTGTTCTCAACTACGGTGCGCAGATTGCTGTACTTGTATATATCCAGATAGAATCCGGTAAGCTGAAAGCGGATGTTATCGCGCTGCAGCTCCGTGGCATAGCGCGAGGCTGTAAGCTTCAGTTCGGCAAGTTCTATGCCTGTAGTGATAGCGCCTCCGGCGTAGACAGGCTGGTTGATGCTTACCGACAGTCCATTGCCGAAATGCGGGATGGGGGCTTTCTCGTAGTCGGTAAAGTTACGCTTTGTGATGAATCCGTCACCGATATAACTGAGTGACAACTGAGCGTTTATGTCAGGCAGCCGTCCTGCACGTGCCACGTTGATTTCATGTTTGGCCTCCTCTTCGGATGAAAATGCCGGGCGCAACTGCACACTGTTTTTTTCGGCAATCTCAAACAATTCCTCAAGCGTGACAACTGACGCATTACGGTCCATGGCACACACTCCACCGCTCAACAAAGTTGCGGCAAGCAACCCTGTGAGCAATCGCAGATTGTTCATAAGTAATAAGTAAAAATGTGAATATTCGGGGATAGGGACCCAGCCTTATCGCAAAGGCCGGATAGAGATTCCAAAATACAGGGAATCAGACATCAAGAGAAATCACTGGGTGCTCTTCCAATTCTCCATGAAGGAGCAGTTCTGAGCTTTGGGTTGAGATGTAAATAGGGAAATGTGTCTGTAATCCATCATATTCCGCTCTTTGTGAACGGTAGTGCAAAGTTACAACTTTTTTCCCTACAGCGGAACTGAGGCTTAAAAAAAGTAAAAAAATAAGCGCTTCCAACAGCAGCTGGTGCTACCGGAAGCGCCTGTATCATGGACTTTTATCTATTTTCGAGCTATTATTTCAGCTTGGCGAGCGCCTCGGCGATACGTGCGCAGGCACGGCGGATATTGTCGTCAGATGTGGCGTAGCTCAGGCGGATATAGCCAGGCAGGCAGAATGCCGCACCATCCACAGTAGCCACATGGGCTTCATCAAGAAGATACATGGCCAGATCCGAGGCATTGTTTATCACACGGCCGTTGTAGCTCTTGCCGAAGAACGACGATACCTCAGGGAAAAGATAGAAGGCGCCCTCGGGACAGTTGACCTTCAGGCCGGGGATAGCTGAGCAAAGCTCAACAACAAGGTCGCGGCGGCGACGGAAAGCGGCGCACATTTCATGCACGCAATCCTGCGAGCCAGTATAGGCCGCCTCGGCAGCTTTCTGAGCTATCGATGACGAACCGGAGGTGTACTGGCCCTGCAGTTTTGTGACAGCCTTTGCCACCCAGAGCGGACCGGCCATGAAGCCGATACGCCATCCGGTCATGGCATAAGCCTTTGACACACCGTTGATCACCACCGTACGGTCGGCAATCTCGGGGAATGCGGCCATCGACGTGTATGAACCGGTGAAGTTGATATGCTGATATATTTCATCGCTCAGCACCATCACCTCGGGATAATCCTTCAGGACATCCACAAGGGCCTGCAGCTCGGCGTGCGAGTAGACACTGCCGGTAGGATTGGAGGGTGAACACATAAGCACCAGGCGTGTGCGCGGTGTGATGGCGGCACGGAGCTGCTCGGGTGTTATCTTGAAATTCTGCTCTATGGCTGCGGGGACAGTCACGGTCACACCTTCGGCGAGTTTCACCATCTCCACATAGCTTACCCATGCGGGGGTAGGAATCACTACTTCATCGCCCGGATTGACCAGCGACAGAATCACATTGCAGAGCGCCTGCTTGGCACCGCCCGACACTACGATCTGCTCCGGAGCATATTCCACACCATTTGTGGCAAGCAGATTGGCCGCGATAGCCTTGCGGAGGCTCATGAAACCCGGCACGGGCGAATAGAAAGAGAAGTTATCGTCAATAGCCTTCTTACCGGCCTCCTTGATATGGTCAGGAGTGTGGAAATCAGGTTCACCTACTGACAGATTGATCACATCCACGCCTGCAGCGCGAAGTTCATTGCTCTTTTGCGACATGGCCAGTGTCTGTGACTGCGCCAATGCCTGTATCCGTTTCGAAACTTCAAGCATATCTTAAATATTATATTATTTTCCTGTTAGTATCTTCTTAATGTCATTCAGTTTGTTGAGAGCTGCCACCGGCGTGAGGTTGTTGATGTCGGTGTTCAGTATTTCATCACGTATCTGGGTGAGCACCGGATCGTCGAGCTGGAAGAATGACAGTTGCATACCCTCGGCTGCTTCCGGCACTGCCTTTGGCGAAGGGGCGGGATGCTCCTGAGCTCCCCGCCGGTTGGCTTCCTCAAGAGTATGCAGCACTTCCGAAGCACGGCTCACAATGCCGCGCGGCATGCCGGCCAGCTTGGCTACATGTATGCCGAAACTATGCTCGCTACCTCCACGGGCAAGCTTTCGCAGGAACACTACCTTTCCGTCAATCTCCTTGACGGACACATTGTAGTTGACCACGCGCTGATAGATCTGCTCCATGTCATTAAGCTCGTGATAGTGCGTGGCAAACAGTGTCTTGGGGTGAGCGTTGCCATATTCATGAATATGCTCAACAATGGCCCAGGCAATTGAGATACCGTCGTAGGTCGATGTACCGCGGCCAAGTTCGTCAAACAGTATCAGCGAGCGCTCACTCATGTTGTTGAGAATCGAGGCGGCCTCGTTCATCTCCACCATGAATGTCGATTCGCCGTGCGAAATATTGTCGCTAGCTCCTACGCGAGTAAATATCTTGTCGACCACGCCTATCCGTGCGCTTTCAGCCGCCACGAAGCACCCTATCTGTGCCATAAGCACATTGAGTGCCGTCTGGCGCAGCAATGCCGATTTACCCGACATGTTCGGTCCGGTAATCATCATCACCTGACAGGAATCGTTAGCCAGATTGACCGTATTGGTAATATACGGTTCCCCTGCCGCCAGCTCACGCTCAATGACCGGATGACGCCCCTCCACGATATCGATACGGAGCGAATCGTCCACCACCGGACGGTTATACTTGTTCTCAATAGCCACCCGGGTAAACGCCGACAGGCAGTCAAGACGTGCCAGCAGTGTGGCGTCAAGCTGTATAGCTTTGGTATAGTCGGCCACGGCGGCTATCAGTTCATTGTATAGCCGCTGCTCTATGACCGATATTTTTTCCTGTGCCCCGAGGATTTTCTCCTCATACTCCTTAAGTTCCTGGGTAATGTAGCGCTCGGCATTGACAAGCGTCTGCTTGCGTATCCATTCGGCAGGCACTTTGTCGCGATGGGTGTTGGTCACCTCTATATAATAGCCGAACACATTGTTATACCCTATCTTCAGACTCGTGATACCGGTGGCCTGACTTTCGCGGGCCTGCAGCTTCAGCAGATAATCCTTGCCGGAATAAGCTATGTCGCGCAGCTCGTCGAGCTCAGCGTCGACCCCTGATTTTATCACGGAACCGCGGTTGAGCGCTATAGGAGCATCATCAATAATCTCACGCTCTATACGCTCACGTATCGAACGGCAAGGATTGAGCTGCTCCCCGATGGCCACAAGCGCTTCCTGCCCCGAGGCCATGCATATCTCACGCACCGGTTCCACGGCCGCAAGCGCACCACGGAGCTGCACAAGTTCACGCGGATTGACACGCCCGGCGGCCACTTTGGACACCAGACGCTCCATGTCGCCTATCTGCTCGAGAAGTCCGCGCAGATCATCGCGGGCCTCCGTACTGCGGAAGAAATGCTCCACCACGTCAAGACGCTTGTTGATCGCCGCCACATCCTTGAGCGGGAACAGAATCCAGCGGCGCAACATACGCGCCCCCATAGGGGTGGAGGTGCGGTCAATCACATCGAGCAGGCTCTTGCCATCCTCACTCATGGCCTGGATAAGCTCCAGATTACGCACCGTGAAGCTGTCGAGCCGCACATAGCGGTCCTCCTCAATACGGGCAAGCGCGGAGATATGCCCGGTGCGGGTATGGCGGGTCACATCAAGATAGTGCAGGATAGCGCCGGCGGCGATAACCCCGGCTGTCATTCCGCGCAGACCGAATCCCTTTAGCGAGGCGGTTCCGAACTGCTTGTGCAGCCGTTCACGCGCCGTAGGTTCGTTGAACACCCAGTCGTCAAGCTCAAATGTGAGGAATTTGCTTGTCAGCATCTCCTCCACATCATGGCGGTGTCCGCGCTCCACAAGCAGCTCCTTGGGTGCGAACTTCGCCATAAGCTTATCCACATAGTCAGGCGTCCCCTCCCCGGCAAGGAATTCGCCGGTGGATATATCCAGAAATGCCACTCCGGTCAGATGCTTGCCGGAATGTATGGCGGCCACGAAGTTATTCTCACGATGGTCAAGTATGTTATCGCCCATCGTCACGCCGGGAGTCACCAGCTCGGTGATGCCGCGCTTCACAAGCTTTTTGGTCAGCTTCGGATCCTCGAGCTGCTCACATATAGCCACTCTCTTGCCGGCACGGACAAGTTTGGGAAGATACGTGTCGAGCGCATGATGCGGAAAGCCGGCGAGCTCCACACTTGACGCCGAGCCGTTGGCCCGGCGTGTGAGTGTGATGCCAAGTATTTCAGAGGCCGTGATGGCGTCATCGCTGAATGTTTCATAGAAGTCACCCACACGGAAAAGCAGCACTGCATCGGGATGCTTTGATTTCATCTCAAAGTACTGCTTCATCAGCGGTGTTTCCACTACCTTCTTAGCCATACACCCTCCTGTCTGTCTATTTTACTTCGTTAAGGCGGGCAAGATACTTGCCTATGATGTCAAATTCTATATTCACTACCGTACCGGGAGTGATGCAGTGGAAGTTGGTATGCTCATAGGTGTAAGGGATGATAGCCACACGGAATGAATCGATCTCACTGTCACATACGGTGAGGCTCACGCCGTTGACGGTCACTGACCCTTTCTCAACAGTCACATATCCTTTGGCGGCCATTCCCGACGGCACATCATAGCGGAACTTGTAGTACCGGCTGCCGTCGACCTCCTCAACGCTTTGGCACACGGCGGTGCAATCAACATGCCCCTGTACGATATGTCCGTCAAGGCGGCCGTTCATCAGCATGCTGCGTTCGAGGTTCACCTCCGAGCCCTCGGCAAGCAGCCCGAGATTGCTGCGGTCAAGGGTTTCCTGGATGGCTGTGACGGTATATGTGCGGTCAGGGTGCAGAGCCACTACGGTAAGGCACACGCCATTGTGGCTCACTGACTGGTCAATACTCAGCTCGTCAGTGAACGAACAGCTGACGCGAAGGTGGCGGTTGCCACCCTCGTCAGTCACTCCCACCACACGGGCGCACTCTTCAACTATTCCTGAAAACATATCAATCCTCCGTTTCAAGGTCAATATTCAGTACTTCATGCCAGGGCAGACCCTGCACCGGAAGCTGCTCCATGAAAGGGTCCGGATCGAACTGCTCTACGTTCCATACGCCCGGCTTTTTCCATTTGCCGGTCAGGAACATCATGGCGCCTATCATTGCGGGCACACCGGTAGTGTAGCTCACGGCCTGCATGCCGGTTTCGCGGTAGGCTTCCTCGTGGCTGCAGTTGTTGTAGATGTAGTAGGTGAGATGCTCGCCGTTCTTGTCAAGACCTGATATGCGGCATCCTATCGATGTTTCGCCGTGATAGTTCTCTCCGAGATCCTGCGGATTGGGAAGCACAGCCTTCAGGAACTGCAGGGGCACAATCTTGGTGCCGTTGTAGTCCACCTCGTCGATACGGGCCATGCCTATGTTCTGAATCACGCGCAGGTGGGTCAGATACTCCTGTCCGAAGGTCATCCAGAAGCGGGCGCGCTTGATGGTAGGATAGTTCTGCACAAGGCTTTCAAGCTCTTCGTGATAGAGAAGATATGACTCGCGCGGGCCGATGTTGGGGTATGTAAGCGGGCGATGGAATTCCAGCGGGCCGGTGGTGACCCACTTGCCGTCCTGCCAGTAGCGTCCGTTCTGAGTGATTTCGCGGATGTTGATTTCGGGATTGAAGTTGGTGGCGAATGCCTTGCCATGGTCGCCGGCGTTGCAGTCTACGATGTCAAGATACTGCATTTCGCTGAAATAATGCTTGGCGGCATAGGCTGTGAAGATGCCGCTCACTCCGGGGTCGAAACCGCAACCGAGTATGGCAGTCAGGCCGGCCTTTTCGAAGCGTTCGCGGTAGGCCCACTGCCATGAGTATTCGAAGTGGGCTTCATCCTTGGGTTCATAGTTGGCTGTGTCAAGATAGTTGACTCCGCACTGCAGGCAGGCCTCCATGATAGTGAGGTCCTGATACGGAAGAGCCACGTTGATCACCAGTTCGGGACGGTGACGGTTGAGCAACTCAACGAGCTGTTCCACGCTGTCGGCATCGACGCTGTCAGTGGTTATGCGGCCTGAGCCGATCTTTCGGGCTATGGCCTCGCACTTACTGCGTGTACGCGAAGCAAGCACAATTTCAGTGAACACTTCCGGATTCTGGGCACATTTGTAAGCCACTACGGTACCTACACCGCCGGCTCCGATAATCAAGACTTTTGCCATCTTTCAGATATATTATATTTATGATATTTATATTTACTTACGCAATATAGCATTTAAGGTTCAAAGGTACGCCTTTCAGCCACAATTCCCAAACTTTTCAGTCCATTTTTTGGGAGCGCAACTTCTTTAATGCTATATTTGCAGGATATGAAACGTAGATTCCTCACCGCACTGCTCGTCGCAGTGCTTACGCTTGCCGGCGCATCAGCCAAATCACTCATAAAGGGGCTGAAAAGCAACGAAGTACCCGTGTTCATCACCCTCGGACAATCAAATGCCGACGGCTCGGCCATGTTTGACCCTGACGAGGATGCCCGCATGCGCCAATGGTACGAATCCGGCGAAAATCCCGGCACCATGAAGATGTGGTACCGCAGCTCGCAGGTGGAGAACCAGCCGCGCAACTCTCGCGGCGAGCACCCCCGCTGGGTGACCGACGGAAAGATACAGGACGTACCTGCCGGATGGCTCGACCTCTGGTACCGCAACGAGAACACCGCCGGCCGCACAGCCATGAACATGATTCACGGCTACGGCACCTACAGCACCGGCTCCGGTACCGACTGCGCACAGGGCCGCCGGGGCATGGAGGGGGAATTCGGCATCGAGTTTCAGCGCCATTTTCCAGGCGCCCCGCTCTACATGCTGAAACTCGGGGCGTCAGGCTCCCACATATCCGCATGGGCCAACCCCGATGATGATCACAACTGGACATATTTCCTCGACAGCATATACCGCCCGGCCATAACCGACCTGCTCGCCAGAGGGCTGCGCCCGAGGCTTGCCGGCATATGGTGGATGCAGGGATGCGCCGACTCCGGAGCCACTGAGGCGTATTACCGCGAGTGCCTTGAGCGGCTTGTGGAGCGCTGCCGCACGGAGCTTGGATTTCCCGAGGCACGGCTGCTGATAGGCCATGTGGTAAAGCCCGGCGAATCGGCGGATTACCCTGATGCATCGGTACAGTTCGGGCAGGGGGTGCGCGATGCGCAGGATGCCGTAGCTGCAGCCACCGGAGGCGTTGACATTGTGGACACCCGCAACATCGACTTCCAGTACGAAAAAGCCTTCAACGGTCATCTCCATTACAGCCACCGCGGCGTCAACGCCATAGGCCGCATGCTTGCCGACAGCGTGGCCGCAGCCGGCCCCGCATCGTGGAGCCGCTTCTCCACACCCGGCCGCTGGGAAAAGGACAGCAGCGGGCTGCCGGTATTCATCCCCACTGTAGGACGCCCCACCATCACCTACAAACGCACGAAGGGCGGCGTGACCGCCACCCTTCGCTATCCCGGCTTCACCGAGAAGAAATATTATTCCATGTCAAGCGCTTTATAGTGCTGATAGGGATGGTCGCATGCCGGGCATACCTTTGGAGGCTCTGTGCCTTCAAATATATAGCCGCACACCATACACTGCCATTCGATAGGCTTCTCACGCTTCCAAACCGTGCCGGCCTTGACCTGCTCAAGATACTTCTCAAAGCGGTCGCGATGATGTCGCTCGATCTCAGCTATAGCCTCGAAATGCTTGGCGATATCCTCAAACCCTTCCTCGCGGGCCACCTTGGCGGCTTCGATATAAGCGTCGACACCTTCGGCAGTTTCCTCAGCTATCGAAATCTCCAGATTTGAAGCGGTGTCGCCTATCACGCCGGAGTCAACATCAAGACTTACAGGCACCTTGCCACCTTCAAGATATTTGAAGAAAATCTTGGCGTGGCGCAGTTCGTTGGCCGCAGTGTCACGGAACACTTCGCCGATGGGGAAATAGTTTTCCTTATCGGCCTGCGCGGCGTAGAAAGTGTAGCGTGCATAGGCCTGATTTTCGTTCATATACGAGGCGGTAAGCAGTTTTTCCGTCTGTGTGCCTTTAATGCTTTTTTTCTTAGATGCTGTCATGACTGAATATTTTTTATAAGTTAGATTAATACTTTCAATTGCAGTATTATCACAACGCCGCACACCCTCGTATTGTTCACCGACACTATCCCGCATCTGATACTGCACTCCTCTCCGCCCCCCGGTAGAAAACATATCCGTACCCACTTAGGGTAATCTCTTCGGCCCTCCTTATTTTTCTTTCACAAATACTTGGCTGCTAAAAAAAAATGGATAACTTGCAACACGAATACACAATATAAGCCCAAACGCAGATAAAAAACGCACCGTCTGGCAGTTGAGTATTTTTCCAAAAAGCAATCATTATCAATCCAGACAATAACCATTCTAAAGCAAACATCCCATGGAAAAGACATTGACATTCAAAAATTACCTGCTCCAATTCGTTTACTCATTAGTGCTGTTTCTGATTGTATGCTGGAGCGCTGCGTGCGGACTCTATGCTGCAAGTTGGACAGAAAGCATTGCATTCTTCATGCTTGCATTCTTTATCATATCACGCAATCAAGAGCAATGTACAAAATGTATAGTATATTCTATCTGTGCACTTGCATTAGGTAGAGTCGCGCTTGAAATACCGGTCCGTGCTTTTGACTGGAGCGGCTCATTTTACTCGATTATCTTTGTAATCACCTCCATTATGGGAATTATTCTCGGAGCCATATCCGGAAAGATACGCAAGCCCTATATATTCATCATATCATTCATCATTTTCATTCTCGTAAACGATGGGCTTATATACTTGTGGGACATGTATATGATAAAATAATTCAATAAGCAATAATAAACAGTTATCCCCGGCTCAACCTCAACAGGTTTTGTCGGGGATAATCATTTTATCTCATCTTACCGAATAGGGTAACACTGATTGATTTACGACCGAATTAGAGGGCCTGGATTTATAATCATTCGCTATCCTGTCAATTAAAAATACGATTCATGATACATTGGTGCGTCAAAATTCATTAAAAATAGGTGTGTCGGGCTATCATACCGGGGATTTTCGCTATTTTTGCAGAAATTTGAACCATTATATTCATAAGTCAACTTATGGCAACAAACTTACTTGAACTCAGCGAACAAGAAATAGTGCGCCGCGGCTCGCTCGACGAAATGCGCCGACGCGGCATTGACCCATATCCCGCAGCCGAATTTAAGGTTACCGGCTACACCAAAGAGATTAAAGAGAATTTTGCCGACGACGCTCCCCGCCGCGAGGTGAGCGTGGCCGGACGCATAATGAGCCGCCGCATCATGGGCAAGGCTTCATTCCTCGAACTTCAGGACAGCGAGGGGCGCATACAGGTGTATGTGAGCCGCGATGACCTCTGCCCGGGCGAGGATAAGGATTTCTACAACGTGGTGTTCAAGAAGCTGCTCGACATAGGCGACTACATAGGCGTGGAGGGCTACGTGTTCCGCACACAGACAGGTGAGATTTCGGTACATGCATGCACCATAAAGGTGCTGAGCAAATCGCTCCGTCCGCTCCCCATAGTGAAGGTGAAGGATGGCGTGACCTACGACGCTTTCGATGACCCCGAGCTGCGCTATCGCCGCCGCTACGTCGACCTGGTGGTAAACGACGGCGTGAAGGAGATATTCATCAAGCGCACCAAGGTGTACAACACCATGCGCGAATATTTCAACTCTCACGGCTACATGGAAGTGGAGACCCCGATCCTGCAGTCAATTCCCGGCGGAGCATCGGCCCGTCCGTTCATCACACACCACAACGCGCTTGACATCCCGCTCTATCTGCGCATAGCCGACGAGCTGTATCTGAAGCGCCTTATCGTAGGCGGATTCGAGGGTGTATACGAGTTCAGCAAGAACTTCCGCAACGAGGGTATGGACCGCACACACAATCCCGAGTTTACCTGCATGGAGATCTACGTGGCCTACAAGGACTACAACTGGATGATGGCTTTCACTGAGAAGATGCTTGAGAAGATATGCCTCGAAGTGAACGGCACCACACGTGTGAAGGTGGGCGACAACGAGATTGACTTCAAGGCTCCCTACAAGCGCGTGACCATGATTGACGCCATCAAGGAGCACACCGGCATTGACATCACAGGCATGGGCGAGGAAGAGCTGCGCGACGTGTGCCGCCGTCTGGAGATAGAAGTGGACGAAACTATGGGCAAGGGCAAACTGATCGACGAGATATTCGGCGAAAAATGCGAAGGCCGCTATATACAGCCCACATTCATCATTGACTATCCCATAGAGATGTCGCCCCTCACCAAGCGTCACCGCAACAATCCGGAGCTTACCGAACGATTCGAGCTTATGGTAAACGGCAAGGAGCTTGCCAACGCCTACTCCGAGCTTAACGACCCGATTGACCAGTACGAACGCTTCGTGGAGCAGATGCGACTGAGCGAAAAGGGCGATGATGAGGCCATGATTATCGACAAGGACTTCATCCGCGCCCTTGAATACGGCATGCCCCCCACATCGGGCATGGGTATAGGCATGGACCGCCTGGTAATGCTCATGACCGGCCAGACCACCATACAGGAAGTGCTCTTCTTCCCGCAGATGCGCCCCGAAAAGGTACAGCAGCGCGATGGCGAGCAGGCATTCGCCGCAGCCGGCGTTGACGCCGCATGGGTGCCCGTACTTCACAAACTCGGCGTGCTGACCGTGCAGCAGCTCGGAGCCACAGCTTCGGCAGGCAAACTGCGTCAGGACCTTTGCGGACTCAACAAGAAGTTCAAACTCGAACTGCAGAATCCCTCCGAGCAAGAGGTGACCGGATGGATCGAAACGGCCAAGGCCCTCTGATTCGACAGACAGCAGTTCTCACCTCGTAACCAAAATCTGTTTTATGACATTCCCCGGTAAAATAGCAATCATGGGTGGAGGAAGCTGGGCTACGGCTCTGGCGAAACTCGTGCTCGACAATTGCGAATCAATATACTGGTACATGCGCCGCGACGACCGAATAGAGGAGTTCCGGCGCCTGCGCCACAATCCGGCCTATCTGACTGACGCCATTTTCGATGTGGAGCGTATCTTCTTCTCATCGGACATCAATGAAATATGCTCAAAGGCCGACACCCTGCTGTTGGCCATGCCGTCGCCCTACTTCCGCTCGCATCTTGAGAAGATAACGGTGGACCTGAGCGACAAATACATAGTGACCGCCGTAAAGGGCATAGTGCCTGAGGTAAATGAAATAGTCACCGACTTCATGAAGCGCGAATACGGCGTGCCGGCCGAGCGTCAGCTCGTCATTGGCGGACCGTGTCATGCTGAGGAAGTGGCCCTCGGACGCCAGAGCACACTGACCGTGGCCGGAGGCGACATCACGCTGGCTGAAACCTTTGCCCGCTGCCTCAGCGGCAAGGCCATGCGCACCGTCACCTCCACTGATGTCGACGGCATAGAGTATGCCGCCGTGCTGAAAAACGTCTACTCCATAGCCGCCGGCATAATCCACGGCCTGAAATACGGCGACAACTTCCTGGCCATGCTCGTGTGCAACGCCATCCGCGAAATGGAACGCTTCATCGACACCGTAGCCCCGTGCAAGCGAAACATCTGCGACTCCGTTTATCTCGGCGACCTGCTTGTGACATCCTACTCGCAGTTCAGCCGCAACCACAACTTCGGCGCCATGATAGGCAAAGGCTATTCAGTGACCGCCGCCCGCATGGAGATGAACCAGACCGCCGAAGGCTACTATGGCACCAAGTGCATGCATGAAATAAACCAGCGCTACGGAGTGGAGATGCCTATATTACAAGGTGTGTATTCAATCCTGTACGAGCGCGGTCGTCCGGCCAAGACCATGCGTCAGCTCGGCGCCACGTTCATGTAACATGAACAAAAAGCAGTACTTCTTTATTATTTCATAGAAAATACGAACACATAATACTGAATTATGAAAAATATCAGCATTGACATCCGTCATGCCCTCGGCCGGGTCACAGAGGCCGACATCAAGGCTATGCTTCCTGAAGCTGACAAATGCCTTGACACAGTGGAAAGCGGCACAGGCGCCGGCAACGACTTCCTCGGTTGGGTAAAGCTCCCCTCCGAAACCACTGACGCCCTCGTTGACGACATCTGCGCTACCGCCCAACAGCTCCGCTCGGAGTGCGAAGTAGTGGTGGCCATAGGCATCGGAGGCTCATACCTCGGCGCCAAGGCTGTGATTGAAGCCCTCAGCGACTCTTTTGCCGCCTACCGCACCGACAAAGGCACACAGATACTCTTCGCAGGACAGAACATAGGCGAGGACTACCTCAACGAACTGATGAACCTGCTTGAAACGAAGAAATTCGGTATCATCGTCATATCCAAGTCAGGCACCACTACCGAACCGGCCATAGCGTTCCGTCTGCTCAAGGAGATGCTTGAACGCAAGGAGGGCAAGGAAGTGGCAGCACGCCGCATCGTGGCCATCACCGACGAGCACCGCGGTGCGCTCCGCAAGCTCGCCACCGAAGAGGGCTACAAGACTTTCGTGATAGCCGACAATGTAGGCGGACGTTTCTCTGTTCTGACCCCGGTGGGCCTGCTACCCATCGCTGTAGCCGGCTACGACATCAAAGCCCTTCTGGAAGGCGCCCGCGAAATGGAGGCCGCTACCCGCGCCACCGAGTATGCCGAAAACCCCGCGCTCCTCTATGCCGCCACCCGCAACGCGCTCTACCGCTCAGGCAAAAAGATTGAGATCATGGTCAACTACAACCCGAAGCTCCACTACTTCGGCGAATGGTGGAAACAGCTCTACGGCGAAAGCGAAGGCAAGGATGGCAAGGGCATATTCCCCGCATCGGTCGACAACTCTACCGACCTCCATTCCATGGGCCAGTGGATTCAGGATGGCGAACGCACTATCTTTGAGACAGTGCTTTCTGTTGAGACTCCCGTCCACACCACCGTGATTCCCACCGATGCCGACAATCTTGACGGCCTCAACTACATAGCCGGCAAGCGTGTTGACCAGGTGAACAAGATGGCCGAGCTCGGCACCCGCATAGCCCACTTTGACGGTGGTGTTCCCAACATGCGTATCTCCATCCCCGCGCTCACCGAACAGTATCTCGGACAGCTCATCTACTTCTTCGAAAAGGCCTGCGGCATCAGCGGCTATATGCTCGGTGTCAACCCATTCAATCAGCCCGGAGTAGAGGACTACAAGCGCAATATGTTCGCGCTGCTCGAAAAGCCCGGCTACGAAGAGGCCACTGCAGCCATACGCTCACGCATTGACTAATAATATATTAGTGAAATAATACTCCCGGTCCGGCGGCAATATGCCCGTCGGACCATTTTTTTTGAGTATATTTGCACTATGTCGTCCCATAGCATCAAAGCCCGGACAGGTGCATCGATTGTGGTGCACCGCACTGACAGCCAAGTACTCCGCAAAGCACTCGGCTGCCTTCGTGCATCCGATGCCATAGCCCGGATATGGGTGATTGACAATTCCCCCGACACACGGCTCCGCGATGTGGTTCTGGAGGCAGGAGCCACATACATCCATACAGCCAACCGCGGCTATGGCGCCGGCCACAACATAGCCATCGCACAGTCGCTCCATGAAGGGCTGGACTGGCATCTGGTTATGAACGCCGATGTGTGGTGGACCGGAGATGTCCCGGCGGCCATGGCTGAATATCTCCGGCAGAATCCAGACATAGGTATGGCCATGCCCCGCGTACGCTACCCTGACGGCGTGCTGCAATACGCATGCCGCATGCTTCCCACTCCTGCCGACCTGATACTGAAGCGATTTCTTCCTCCGGCACTGACCGCACGCCGCATGAAGCGGTATCTGCTGGCCGAAGCTGACCATGACCGCGAATTCAACGTGCCATATCTGCTCGGGAGCTTTCTGTTCTTCCGCTGCGAGGCCCTGAAAGCCGAGGGGATGTTTGACGAGCGCTTCTTCATGTACCCGGAGGATATCGACATCACCCGCCGCATCCATCGCCACTGGCGCACAATGTACTGGCCGGGAGCTGAGATAGTGCATGCCCATGAAGCCGCTTCGCGCCGTGGCGGACGCATGCTGCGCATACATATGGCCAATATGGTGCGCTACTTCAACAAATGGGGGTGGGTGTTTGACCGCGAGCGCCGCCAGTTCAACCGACGTCTGCTCCGCGACATGCCCCGCAGCAACGCTCCCCAACCTGCCGGACGCGGATAAGCCCTGAAAAAATGGCATAAAAATACATAATATCATCAAACAAGTAGTTAACAGAGTTTGAACGTCCGCTTTATTTCATTATCTTTGTGCAAATTGTGAATATAGCATTCACAGTGCAATCAATTTATCATTACACAGACATTTACAACTAACCACATACCATGACTCTAAGAAAATCTTACCGACTGGTGGCCTGCGCCACAGCCATCGCCTCACTGCTGCCCGCATGGGCTGCCAATGACACGGCGAAGAATCTTCCTTTCTGGCAGGATATGCATGTAACCGGCATCAATCGCCAACCGGCCCGAAGCCACTTCATGACTTATCCCTCGGCCAAGGAAGCCATGACACAGAAGTATGAGAACAGTCCCTACTACAAGCTGCTCAACGGCACTTGGGATTTCATCTATGTTGATTCTTACAAGAATCTGCCCGAGGGGATAGAGAAGCCCGGAGCCAAAGCCAACTGGACCAAGATTCAGGTACCCGGCAACTGGGAAGTACAGGGCCACGGCACCGCCATCTACACCAACCACGGCTATGAATTCAAGCCACGCAATCCGGAGCCTCCCACTCTGCCCGAGCAGAACCCCGTGGGTGTGTACACACGCACATTCGACCTCCCGGCCGATTGGGACGGACGCGACATATTCCTGCACCTCGCAGGCGCCAAATCAGGTGTGTACACCTACATCAACGGCAAGGAAGTAGGTTACAGCGAGGACTCAAAGAGCCCCGCCGAATTCCTTATCAACGAATATCTGCAGCCCGGCCAGAACACTATCACCCTGAAAATATTCCGCTGGAGCACCGGCTCATATCTCGAATGTCAGGACTTCTGGCGCATAAGCGGTATAGAACGTGACGTATTCCTCTATGCCCAGCCCAAGACCCACATGCAGGACTTCCGCGTGGTGTCAACACTTGACGATACCTACACTGACGGACTGTTCAATCTGGCCGTTGACCTGACCAACCACGCATCGGCCACTGACGCAACCGTAAGCTACAAGCTGCTCGACAGCAAAGGCACTACCGTGAGCGAGGGCACAAAGAAAGTCAATCTGCCCACCACTGACAAGGCCGCCGATGCCGCCACATTCGAGGCCCGCATACCGGCAGTCAAGAAATGGTCGTCGGAAGAGCCTAATCTCTACAAACTGCTTATCACTGTGGAGGGCAACGGCACATCCGAGGTAATCCCCTACAATGTAGGCTTCCGCCGCTTTGAATTCAAGGATATGGAAGCGAAGGGCGCCAATGGCAAGCCCTACAACGTGCTCCTCGTCAACGGCCAGCCCATCAAGCTCAAAGGCGTCAACATACACGAGCATAACCCCGCCACAGGCCACTACGTGACCGAGGATCTTATGCGCCGCGACTTCGAGCTTATGAAGCAGAACAACATCAACACAGTGCGCCTCTGCCACTATCCGCAGGACCGCCGCTTCTACGAGCTCTGCGACGAATATGGCCTCTACGTCTACAATGAAGCCAACATCGAAAGCCACGGCATGTACTACGACCTGAGCAAAGGACGCTCGCTCGGCAACAACCCCGACTTCCTCAACAAGCATATGGACCGCACAGTCAATATGTATGAGAATGGCAAGAACTATCCCTCGGTAGCGATACTCTCGCTCGGCAACGAGGCCGGCAACGGCTACAACTTCTATCAGACCTACCTCTTCATGAAGAACCGTGAGAAGGAAGGCATGAACCGTCCCGTAGTGTACGAACGCGCCCTCTGGGAATGGAACACCGACATGTATGTGCCCCAGTATCCCAGCGCGGCATGGTTTGAAAGCATCGGCAAGCGCGGCTCTGACCGTCCTATCGTAGCTTCGGAATATTCACACGCCATGGGCAACTCCAACGGCAACCTCTCAAAGCAGTGGGAAGCCATCAACTCTTATCCCAACCTCCAGGGCGGATATATCTGGGACTGGATCGACCAGGGTATTGACGCTACCGACGAAAACGGCCGTCACTACTGGACATACGGAGGCGACTACGGCAAAGACACCCCGAGCGATGCCAACTTCCTTTGCAACGGTATTGTGGCTCCTGACCGCACACCTCACCCCGCCATCAACGAAGTGCGCTATGCTTACCAGAACGTAGGCATCAAACCGGTTGATATTGCCGGAGGAAAATTCCGCGTGCACAACCGCTTCTACTTCACTGACCTGACCCCCTACACCCTGAAATATACAGTTGAGGCCAACGGCAAAGCTGTAAAGAGCGGCAAGATAAACCTCAACACCGCCGCTCAGGACTCGACTGACATATCTGTTGACCTCAAGGGCCTTTCACAGAAGCCCGGCACCGAGTACTTCGTGACATTCAGCATGATCACTGACAAAGCCGAACCTCTTGTACCCGCCGGCCATGAAATAGCATCAGAGCAGTTCCGTCTGCCCATCGAGCCTCTCGCCGTAGCTGAGCATAAGGCTTCAGGCAAGACAACCCACAGCGTAGCGGGCGATGAAATCACCGTTACCTCCCCGAATGTGAAATTCGTGTTCAACAAAGCCACCGGCCTCGTAACTTCTTATAAGGTGAAAGGTACCGAATACTTTGCCGACGGCTTCGGACTCCAGCCCAACTTCTGGCGTGGTCCTACAGACAATGACTACGGCAACGGCATGCCCCGCCGCGAACAGGTGTGGAAGCAGTCAAGCAAGAACTTCAACGTAGTGGATGCCACCGCTACCCAGGAGGGCAACAATACTGTTATCACCGCCAACTATCTCCTTGCCGCAGGCAACCTCTACGTGATGAAATATACCGTTCATCCTGACGGCGTGGTGAAAGCTGATGTGACCTTCACATCTACAGAAATGGCTCCCGAAACCACAGAGGTATCCGAAGCCACCCGCATGGCCACTTTCACACCCGGTCAGGACGAAGCCCGTCAGAACGCATCGAAGCTCACAGTGCCCCGTATTGGTGTACGTTTCCGCCTCCCCTCTTCTATGAACAGCGTGGAATACTTCGGTCGCGGACCCGGCGAAAACTACATTGACCGTGCCGCAGGTAGCCGTATAGGCATATTCAAGACTACCGCCGAATCGATGTTCGAACCCGGATATGTACGTCCGCAGGAGAACGGCCACCGTGCCGACACCCGCTGGCTGAAGCTTAAGGACAAATCCGGCCGCGGCCTGATGATCCGGGCTGACGAAACCATAGGTTTCAACGCACTGCGCAATTCCATCGAGGACTTCGACTCTGAAGAAACCGTCAACCGTCCCCGCCAGTGGAGCAACTTCTCTGAAAAGGAGATTGCCGCTCGCAATGAAGATGACGCTCGCAACGTGCTCCGCCGACAGACACATATCAACGACATCACCCCCCGTCCGTTCGTAGAAGTATGTGTTGACATGAAGCAGCAGGGCGTAGCCGGCTACAACAGCTGGGGCGACCGTCCGCTTCCCGAGCACTCGATTCCCGCCAACCGTGAATACCGTTGGGGATTCACCATGATGCCCGCCAAATAAATCACGGACATAAATAACCGATGATGCCGGCCCCACAAGAGCCGGCATCATTTATTTTATATGCAACAATGTTCACACCGTAATAGCACGCATTAAGCCACCGTAACAATTGGTTCCCCAAAGAAAGTAGATAACATGCTCAAAGTAGCTATTGTAAAATTATGCTGGCCACTTAGCCATTTTGTAACCTCGCTTGGACGACGCCCCAGAGCCTCTGCAAATTGTTTCTTGGACAATCCACGTTCAATCATCAGTTCACTTATACGATCGGATATTTCAAATGAAAGATCAACTTCTCCCATTATTTGCGCCGGAATTGGTCCCAGCATTTTTTCAAGAGATTTAGATGTGCGTTTCATAATTCAAAAATATTATCCGTTTCTATTGTTGATTCTGTAATTGTCACCGAGCCATCAGTTACACCGGCATTAAGAAGTTTTTCAAACTTTTGCAATGTAATCACGTAAGCTTTTAGACTGGAATCTTCTTCATATGTACGTATTTTCTTAACTCCCCCATTTCCTAGAATAAGAATTCTATCAGACAGTCGCAAACAATATTGCCGTAGCTTAGAAGAGATTACAGGTAAAGCCATAACCGAATCTGTCATTTTTCCTTCATTACGAAAATAACGCTCCTTAGCTCCACTACGAGCTATACGTGTAACAAATGCCGCAATACGCGAATAATCCTCACTGTATTCGGCATCATCTATGAATTTGGAAATAAACTTTTCAAATTCACTCTCATCATCACGTAGGAATTGCAATGTATATATAGTGCAATTATCGCCTTCGTTAATAAGATATAGTTCGACCTCACTCATATTCTCTTGCTTTATTATATAACACAAAGATACACATAAAATTTCACTTTTAAGTAAAATTCCATATGTATCCTCGTAATTATATTCTCAACCCATCAGAAGATGATTCAGCGGGCGCGCTCGTTGCGGAAGTACAGGATAGTAAGCAATACGCAGCCTACAAACACTATCGGGATACCGATAAGTGAGGGTTCAAGGTAGCCGCCTCCTGCATTTATCACGAGTCCACCTATCCATGCCGCTATGGCATTACCGGCATTATAAGCAATCTGAATACATGTACCGCCAAGCATTTCGCCGCCTTTGGAGTAGCCTACTATCGATGACTGCAGGGGACTTCCCGAGCCAAAAAGCGATGCTGTGCCAAGGAACAGAAGCACAACCATGACCCACTGTATGGATGCAAGGAAATATACTCCGGCAAGGACTCCTATACCCAAGGCCATGACCCAAGCGGCCACAATGCTCGGCTTATAGCTCACGGCTATACGTCCAACAATCAGATTACCGAAGAACATACCTGCACCGGCCACTATCATAAGCCATGTCAGCGCCGATGGATGAAACCCTGACACATTCAGCATCAACGGGTCAATGTAGCTATACCAGCAGTACAGTCCGATCTGCCCGAATATCACACCGCCGAATATCAGCCAGGGCGGCAGCGTACGCAGAAACCGGAACTGCCCTTTGAAACCGGTATCGGGCAGACGCCCCACATCAGGCACATTGCATCGCAGAGCCACATATGTGACGATACCGGCCACGGTGACAAGCGCAAATGCCATACGCCAACTGAAATTAGTGCTCAGGAATGTTCCGACGGGCACACCGAACAGTGTGGCCACCGTCATTCCGGCTATCATAAGCGACACGGCCATTACCTCGCGCCCGGGTTGCGCCAGTTTACGCGCCACAATGGCACCTACACCGAAATACGCTCCGTGAGGAAGTCCCGATATGAAACGTGACACCATCAGCATATAATAAGACTGGGACACTGCGGCAAGCAGATTGCCCGCCACTATCACTACCGCAAGCAAAAGCAGGATACGCTTCAGAGGCATACGCCTCAACCATAAGAGCGCGGGGGCACCCACGCATACACCGGCTGCATAGGCCGAAATCAGATGTCCGGCCTGCGCTACTGAAATATCCAGATCGCCGGCAAGTGCCGTAAGGATACCCATCATCTGGAATTCAGCCATGCCGAGCGCAAAGGTCCCCAATGCCAACGCGAAAAGACTCTTGTTCATCTATATCTGTATATTTATTATCCGTTGTAACTTAAATGGTGCTTAACAATTAATTGTTAAGCACCATTCTTATTTAATAACGTCTGAATGTGAATACTGTTCCTGCAACCGATTCCATTACCAACGACGACGAGTTCAGCTTTTTTATATCGAACCGTATGGTTACCCCCGTTGCATCCGGATTTTCCGATATATCCGGTAGACTTACACAGTCATCCGGATCAATATAGAACCATTCAAGACGCTCCGAAGTCTCGTAAGGGAACTCCAAGGTCAGTTCTTTATCCTTGACATAAGTCATATTGGCTGTAGCTTTATCCACATTAGGACTCATCAGATTCGATGTATGCAGATAAAAGCAATAATATACTCTGTGCTCCGGTACAATCTGAGTTCCGTCGGCACGGTTTACTGTCATCAGCTGCCACTGTCCGTCAAGGTCGCCGTTTATCGGGGCCTTGCGGCATGAAGTCATGCCTGACAACATAACAACAGCAGAAAGTACTGATATAATTCGTGTCAATAAACGTTTCATAACCATCCTGTTTTTGAAATTGTGAGCATTGCTCCGAAGCTGCGTCCGAGCAACCCGCCTCCATCAGCGCCAATACCCAGGCGTCCGCGCCATCCATTCAGTCTGGCCGGCGACCATGTAAGCTCAAGGAGTGCATTGAAATTACGTTCCACCTCCGGCGTGGGCAGCGGATAAGAGCCCCATGACCGGGTAAGGGACAGAAGCACCCTGTACTGAAGCGATGGCAATGGCGACCCTTGCCATCCGAAATGATGCCCCTTTATACGGTTATGGCGAAATTCAAGCGTACCGTCCGTATTATACACGGGGGATATCAGCAAGGGGTTACCTATACCCATGCCCCAGTGCTGCCATCCGGGATAGAACGCATGATTATAATATTCATCCTGACCGCTGACCTGTTCCGGAATCTCAGGAGTATGATCCCAATACACCGGACCGGCCTGATCACGGGTGTTTATATATTCATATACGAATTTAGATACCACAGGATTGTCCGGCAAGTCAATCTCCACGCCTAAGAGCATATCTTTCCATACATAGTCGAAAAACATCATGGAATGATCCTCAAAAAAATGCTCGTAATATACGCGGGCGCCCCATGGCGAACCTTTCTTATGATACCCGACAGCCGCGCTCCACTGACCTACATGATTTCCGGCCACATTGGAGACCTCGCCGGCCAATGTAGGATTTCCTGTCTGGTCAGCGCCGGTAGGGACTATTATCTTCCATAAGTCCTTAAGTCCATGTCCCATTTTTATGACCTGTCCATCCGGAAGATAAATGGTTCCACCCCACTGGGCTGCCATTTCAAGGCCGCCCTCAACGGTAATAGGCGAACGGTCAGGATTTCCCCAACGCAGAAAAAGGCCCTTGGAGTGGAACAGGACATGTTTGGAACGCCGTCCGGAGGGCCCAACGGCCGTGTACTGCCAGTCCTGGTCAGTGAATGCACCGAGCGATATGTAGCCTTTCACGGCAAGCAGATTCTTTGTCCATGGGATATAGGTGTAACGCTCTATTCCAAGGCGGGCCTGAGGAATAGGGCGGGCATTGGCAGAGAAGAGCAGGTCGCCTGAACTTAACTCAGGATTCACCATTCCGGAAGTTGATTCCCGGCTACCGATGCTGAGGTCCAGACAGCGGTAGTGCACAGCTCCGTAAAGCTGCTGGATTATGAACGTGGATGTATATCCGCCGGCTACGGCAAGGTCAACCCCGAAGTCCCAGCTGAAAGGCTTGTCGCGCCGCTCCTCACGGAAGAAAGAGGCACGCAGATAGCCGTTGGTTTTCTTGATTGAAGAAAGCCCGAAACGGTTGTTGGCAAGCCAGAACGGTGTATGCTCTCCTGTAGAGGCCGCACCGTTGAGCTCCACACTGTAGCGATATATGCTGTCCGACCTTTCCGATGAGGCCGGAGGCGCCGTCAGCGAGTCAGGCTGCTCCCCCTGGGCAGCACAAAGTACTGAAGTCATGCTCAGCACTATACCAATTAAATATCTGTAAAACATGGCGGCAAAGGTAATAAAAAATTCCCGCCCGCACACATAATAAAGTGTTGCGGAACGGGAACTATATCTGTAGCTTTATGTTTTGTCAGTTTCGCTACGTGAATCAGTCGCGTGATTCGCGAGGTTCGCGGGGTTCACGACGCGGAGCGCGTTCGCCACGGTCATTGCGGTCGCGGCGGGGTCCGCGATCGTTGCGGTCACCACGGTCACGACGCGGGCCACGGTCGCCACGGGGAGCACGTTCACGCTCTACATAGCCTTCCGGCTTGGGCTGAAGCGCACGCATTGACAGGCGGTACTTGCCGGTCTTCTTATCGATTTCGATAAGCTTCACCTCAAGTTCGTCGCCTTCCTTGATACCGGAAGCCTCCATATTGTCGATGCGGTCCCATGAGATCTCACTGATGTGAAGCAGGCCGTCACGGTTGGGCATGAATTCAACGAAAGCACCGAATTCAAGTATCGAACGTACCTTGCCGCGGTAAACCTTGCCCTCTTCGGGAAGTTCCACGATAGCGTTGATCATAGAGAGAGCCTTGTCAATCGAAGCCTTGTTGGCAGCAGCCACCTCAATGTACCCGCCATCCTCAATTTCATCAATTGATACTGTAGCGCCGCTCTCTTCCTGAATACCCTGTATCACCTTTCCGCCAGGGCCAATCACTGCACCGATAAGCTCCTTGGGTATAAGCATGGTGACGATGCGGGGCACATTGGGCTTGTAGTCCTCGCGGGGTGCGGGGATAGTCTGGTTGATGATATTGAGGATATGCAGACGTCCGTCGCGGGCCTGCATAAGGGCACGCTCAAGAATTTCGTAGCTGAGGCCGTCGCACTTGATGTCCATCTGAGTGGCTGTGATACCTTCGGTAGTACCGGTCACCTTGAAGTCCATGTCGCCGAGGTGGTCCTCGTCGCCGAGAATATCGGACAGCACGGCATACTTACCGCTGGCGGTGTCAGTGATCAGTCCCATGGCGATACCGCTGACAGGGCGCTTCATCTTCACACCGGCGTCAAGCAGAGCCAGAGTACCGGCACATACGGTAGCCATTGATGACGAGCCGTTGCTCTCCAGAATGTCGCTGACTATGCGGCACACGTAGGGGAAGTCATCGGGGAACATACGCTTCAGGGCACGGTGGGCAAGATTGCCATGACCGATTTCGCGGCGTCCTACACCACGCACGGGACGGGCCTCACCTGTTGAGAAGGGAGGGAAGTTATAGTGAAGCAGGAAGCGTTCACGACCCTGATTGATCACATCGTCAACTATCTTCTCATCAAGCTTTGTTCCGAGAGTAACGGTTGAGAGGCTCTGGGTTTCGCCACGTGTGAACACTGCTGATCCGTGAGGTCCGGGCAGATAATCGATCTCACACCAGATAGGACGGATCTCAGTAGTCTTACGGCCGTCAAGACGGATACCTTCGTCAAGGATGCAGCGGCGTACGGCTTCCTTCTCAACGTCATGGTAGTAACGCTTTACCAGGGGAGCTTTTTCGTCGCGTTCCTCTTCGGGAAGGCTTTCGATATATTCGTTGCAGATGGCTTCGAAGCTGTCGGCGCGCCAGTGCTTGTCGGCACATCCGGCCTTAGCCACGGCATAAGCCTTGTCATAGCATTTTTCATGAACGTCGGCGCGGAGAGCCTCGTCGTTGACTTCATGGCAATATTCGCGCTTCACGGCACCTACAGCCTCGGCCAGTTCGAGCTGGGCCTTGCACTGCACCTTGATAGCGTCATGAGCGGACTTGAGGGCAGCCAGAAGTTCAGCTTCGGACACTTCGTTCATTTCGCCTTCCACCATCATGATGTTGTCATAAGTGGCACCTACCATGAGTTCCATGTCAGCTTTCTCAAGCTGCTCGAAGGTGGGGTCGATCACGAACTGACCGTCAACGCGGGCAACACGAACCTCTGAAATCGGGCCGTTGAAAGGCACATCGCTCACCATCAGGGCTGCCGATGCAGCGAGGCCTGCGAGTGAGTCAGGGATATCCACACCATCGGTGGAATAGAGGGTGATGTTTACGAAAGTATCAGCGTGGTAATTGTCAGGAAACAGCGGGCGAAGCACACGGTCAACCAGTCGGGCTGTCAGGATTTCATAGTCTGAAGCACGACCCTCACGCTTGAGGAAGCCGCCGGGGAAACGTCCGAATGACGAAAATTTTTCTTTATACTCTACCTGAAGGGGCATGAAATCGACCCCCTCACCGGCCTCCTTGGCCGATACAACAGTGGCGAGGAGCATAGTTCCGCCCATTCGCACTTCTACCGCTCCATCGGCCTGCTTGGCGAGCTTGCCGGTTTCGACGGTAATCTCACGTCCGTCGGGCAGACTGATGGTTTTCTTGATTGGATTTAACATAAATTTATTGTCTTTTTCTTCTTTGCTTGTCAAAAAATCGCACAAAGTTAAGAATTTAACCCCACAAAAAGGCTTATAATTAATAAAATTTGAGCCCGCAAGAACCTAAAATTGGTCAAAACGTTTTAATTTTGTGACAAATTAACTTTTCACCTGATGTTTGGATTCAAATCAAAGCCCCAATACCGCTTCGGACTCGCCCTCAGTGGAGGGGGCGCCCGCGGCCTTGCTCATGCCGGAGCACTGAAAGCCATGGAGGAGGTAGGGCTGCGTCCCGACATCATGGCCGGTGTCAGCGCCGGGTCAGTGGCAGCGGTGATGTATGCTGCCGGAATAGCCCCCGAGCGCATGCTCGAACTGTTTCAGCAGGCCAAATTCACCGACTTCTGCGAGTTCGGCATCCCGAATGGAGGTTTTTTCTCACTTGAAAAATTCAAGACATTCCTGCGCAACAACATACCGTATGAAAATCTTGAGGACCTGCCGATAAAGACTGTAGTAGGAGCCACGGATATCGACAACGGACGTCGCGCCCTGTTTGAGAAAGGGCCTATAGCCGACTGTGTGGCCGCATCGTGCAGCATACCCATCGTGTTCAAGCCGGCTGTGATTGACGGCATCAGATACGTTGACGGCGGAGTGCTCCACAACCTTCCGGCGTGGGCCATACGCAAGCGTTGCAAGGTGCTGATAGGCATCAACTGCTCCCCCCTGAGCGACATCAAAGCCAAAAATTCACTTATGGGCATAGCCATGCGCTCCTACGAACTGCTGGCCAAGACCAATGCCATCCCGGACATGAATCTGTGCGACATGGTGGTGCGTACCGACCGAATAGCCCGCTATCAGGTGTTTAATCTGAAAGATCTGGAAAGCGTGTATGAAAGCGGCTACCGCGACACCCTGAACCACCTGCTATACCACGGATTCAAACGCCGCTCCGCCCTGCGCTGAGCAGCCTATCCCTGCTTAGGAATCATTCTTCGGCCGAGGCGTCCTTCTTGCGGCGTGAGGCACGGGGCTTCACTTTCCATATCACGGCATCGAAAGGAGCCACGAAAGCATCAAACGGCTTGTCGGGGCTGAACTCCTTGCGCAGCTTCTCGCCTGACAGCAGTTCTGTCATCACCGAGGTACCTTTCTTCATGCCGAGTACCTCAAACGCATGTTCGGGAATGTTGATATGCATGTCGGCTGAATCAGGTGAGAAATTCACAGCCACGATCAGCGTTTCCTCTCCGTAATGGCGCAGGAATATGTACTGGCGGTGAGGATTGACCGAAGGATTCTCGTAATTGACATACATCAGATCGAAGAAAGCCCCTTCGCGGATGGCCTGCTGCTTGTTGCAGATATTGAGGATGGTGGCATACTTGTTGCGGAGCCAGCGCTCGCGTGCCGTGAGCCGCTCTTCCGAGGGATGCCCTCCGTTGAGCCAGCGGCGCAGTGTACCGAGGCTCCAGTAGTCAAATATCGTTGTGCGCCCGTCATATCCGCTGTAGCCTTCCGAATCGGAAGCCTGCTCACCAAGCTCCTGACCCATATATATCATCATCGGTCCGGTACTTATCATGGAGCTTACCACAAGCGAGGGTATCACCTTGGCCGGATCGGCGGCATAGAATCGCGAGCCGAAACGCTGCTCGTCATGATTTTCAAGGAAGTTGAGCATATTGCCTCCTATTCCCTCAACAGTCTGCCAGCAGTTGGTGAGCTGTGCGGCGGAGTAGTTGGCTGTCTGGATACCCCGGAGAGTATCGTAGAGATTCACCTTGTCATACAGATAGTCGAAGCGTCCGCGTGCAATGAAGTCGCGGTACATTCCGGTGTCATATATCTCAGCTATGAACACCACGTGCGGATATAGCGCCTTCACTTTAGGGATAGCCCAGTTCCAGAATTCAACAGGTACCATATGCGCCATATCGCAACGGAATCCATCAACACCCTTGCCTGCCCAATAGCGGAGGATATGGAGCATCTTGTGCCATGTAGCCGGAATGGGAGAGAAGTGGCGCGATCCGTCACCGTAATCTATACCGTAGTTGAGTTTTACCGTCTCGAACCAGTCATTCGGCCCGGGGAATGCCGTGAAGCAGTCGTTACCCGAAGCCTTGGCCGGGAACTCGATATATGCCGTTTTACCGGAGCCCATATCAACCTTCGGGGCGAAAAGCTGACGCGGGATGTAATAGAAACTGTTGTCGCGGTCAAAATACTTCGAAGCGTCATCATTGACGCCGAAGTCAGCCGGAGCGTTTTTGGGAGCGACATCGCTTTTATAACGTCGTGCCACGTGATTGGGCACAAAGTCAATGATCACTTTCATGCCGGCGCGATGCGTACGCTTAACAAGAGCCTCGAATTCAGCCATACGATCCGGCACACTCTCCGCCAGGTCAGGATCAATATCGTAATAGTCGCTGATGGCGTATGGAGAACCGGCCTGTCCTTTTACCACATGGGGATTATCGCGTTCAATTCCGTAGGCGGAATAGTCCGGACAATGCGCATGCTCGATCACACCGGTGTACCACACATGGGTAATGCCCAGTTCCGCTATGGAGGCGAGCACCTCAGGCGTTATGGAGTTGAGCTTGCCGCTGCCGTTCTGTTCAATTGTTCCGTTAGGTATACAGGTATCGTTGAGATTAGCGAACAGTCGCGGCAGCATCTGGTATATTACGGGCTTCTTAGTCATAAATTCAAGGATTTTTCAACAAGGCGCAAAATTAGCCAAAATATTCAACACCAGCAAATACGCGACACAACCGTCAGCCAGATGTCACAAAACCTTAACCTGGATTCACCGTCAGATAACCCTATTTTTTAACACCACCCACACACCTGTCTTGTCCGAACCCTCGCGAATTATAACCCCTAATTCCCGCAAAGCCTTAGTTGTTCGCTCTGCCGTTTTTATTGTCACGGATAAAGTTTGCGAAATGTCGGCATGTGTAATCCCTGGATTTTGTTGGATAAGCGTGTATACCTTTTTCTGTGTCTCAGTCAATTTTACACCGACATTTACACCGACATTTACACCGACATTTACACCGACATTTGAATTCCCTTCAGACTTTTCTTTATCACTTTATTCTGACAAATTATCACCTCGTAGCATACTGGTTCAAAATGGCAATTCAACATCATACTCAGAATATGGCTCTTTAATTACATCATAGGAGGACGCAAAAGACAGGTCTTTAAGCTTACGCCTGTAAGAAGCAAAAGTCTGGGGATTCTCAATTTCAATACGTCGAGCTTTGGATATTTGTACAAAAGGCTCCTCCTTCTCAATGCCGAGAAAACGACGACCACTTAGATTTGCAGCGATACCCGTAGTAGATGAACCAGAGAAAGGGTCCAAAATCCAATCATGTTCATCTGTGCTTGCCAATATAATTCTTGTCAGTAGAGCCAACGGCTTCTGAGTAGGATGTTTACCACAGGATTTCTCCCACCGTGCAATTGCTGGCAGACGCCAAACATCCGTCATTTGTTTACTCCCATTTATGGCTCTCATCAAATCATAGTTGTACTTGTGAGGGACTTTCGGCAACTTTCGAGCCCAAAGAATAAACTCGGTAGAATGCGTAAAGAATCTACATGAAATGTTTGGTGGTGGATTGGTTTTTGCCCAAGTTATCACATTAAGTATTTTATAACCAAGCTCTGTAAGGAGCGTAGCTATACAAAAAATATTATGATGGGTTCCTGAAATCCAAATAGTCCCATTGTCTTTAAGCTTTTCACGGCATAATGAGAGCCATCTTCGGTTAAACTCCATTATAGATTCGGGAGTCCCTCCTTTATCCCAATCACCCTTGTCTACACAAACGACCTTACCAGCTTGATAGCTTATGCCTCCATTGGATAGGAAATATGGAGGGTCTGCAAATATCATGTCGAACTTAAAATCGAACTGAGGAAGCACATAAAAACAATCACCATGAACGATAGTGAAAGCTCGGTCGTATGATTTGTAAAATGCTTTTATCATTATTTAATAGCAGATAAATCCAGTTTTGGAATTATCTGTGTATTAGTATAGTTTTTCTTATAGTAGAAAGCTCTTCTTCGTGCTCGTATTATTCCGCCCTTTCCGTCAGGTGCGTCCGTTTTATCTTGGTTATTTGCTCCTTTAGTCTTTGGTTCGAGATAGATTCCCATACTACATGAAAGTTTGTCTGCGTCACCACGCTTGATGTATGATTGAATCTCTTCCCAGTCAGTTTTGAAAACTGAATTTTGTAAATCGGATGGATGATCAAGAAAATAATCTACAATTACATAATCATCTTGTTGCTTACGTTCGCCATCAACCTTTGCAAGATAAACTACCCAAAATGTAAGATTAATCTTATTTCTAATCTTTGCTGTTTCCCATGTTTCTTTGGCAACCTCACAATAATTAATCATCTGGATTGCGGTAGGTTCTTTGGCCTTAATAGACCCATCTTTATTCTTTTGTAATGGTAAGATCTTAATCTCACAGCCAATTTGGGGTAAATCAGCTTCATCTCTATTGTTGTTTTCTACACCCAGTAAGTTTTCGACGATTAATCCAGAAGCTCCTTTTTTCATTCTACACCTATCACCAATAAAGAGAGATTCTTTTATCTCTCCTATGGTTTTCCCTTTTACGTTGGTGATTATATTAAAGAGAGGCGTAAGGACCTCAATAACTTTACTACTAATCATTTTTTACTACCGATATAAATTCTTGAATATTTGAGAGATTATATACACTGGGTATATGAGCAAAAGCTTCTTCAAGTTTATTCCGGGCAGACTTCCATCCCACACCATCTGTTATCCATACAAATTCAAAACCAGGGACTGCATTGATTTTTGGAGCCAACTCTGAATATGCACGAGCTACTTCATTAAGCTTTGAGCCCCCACCTGTATAGAAATTTGCTTCAATAAGATATATCTTCCCAGGAGTCTGTATCACAAAATCAAACCTCTTGTTATCAGCGCCTAATACCCTCACAATCTCAGGGAACTCAGTATAATATACCTCTCTGTCAAATGTTATTCCGTTCTTTGCAAAAATGGACGCGACAAGGTCCTCCATTATATGGCCACCTCGATTTTTACGGGCATTCGAATCAAGGCCAACTTCAACACCAAAAACATAATCAACAAGATTCCTTATTTGTTTCGCTTGAAACACTTCTGTTAAACCCGTTTCATTAAGGAATTCCGTGACTTGTTCAGGAGTCTTAAAATAGTCTGAAACTAATCTTATTTCTCCGTCACTACCAAGTGTTTTCTTTTGATCTTTAGCACGCACTGCAATTAACACATCTAATACAGAAAATACATTTGCATTTTCTTCCCATAGACGTCTCACTGCAGAAGCCATATCGTCTTGTCCTATAAGATAATTAAGTTGATTTAGCTTTATCGATATGGATTCTACATTTACAGCGACCTTATGGAAGTCCACATAATCACCAAGTGAAAAATGGGTTTCCTTCAGAGGCCCCATGAAGTCATCAAATTCTTTTGACATAATCTATTCTACAAAGAGCGCTCCATTGACACCCTGACAATTATTATAGTTTCTTATCAATAATTCGGTCAATACTCCCCGTTTTGCTGGATTTGCATTGATACTTCTCTTAGCATATACTCTTTCAATATTAAAATCTTTATACAATTCATCAAAAAAAGTATCTGCTTCATTACGTCCCCTTCCATCAGAATTACTTAAAATCTCGAGACATCCTTCGTTGGAAAGTTTTGCAAAAAACTCTTTTAGTCGTCGTTGCTCGTTGTCATCAAATGCTTCTTTAACGTAAGAATTAAAACTTGAAGTGGCATCTAACGGACGATAGGGCGGGTCAAAATATAAAAACGTATATCCATTTACATATTCTTGTGTATGTTCAAAATCCCCTTGTAAAATTTCTACTTTCTGTAGTAAGTTACTATCTGCAATAATAAGAGCCTCATCACAGATAGTAGGATTGAGATATTTTCCAAAAGGGACATTAAACCCGCCTTTAGAGTTTTCACGATAGAGGCCATTAAAACATGTTCTGTTCATAAAAATCATATACGAAGCCTCTTCGATTTCTGACATATTTGCTTCATTAAACCTACGTCGGATATTAAGATAGAATGATTTTCTATCTTCATAATCTTTTAGTTCGCGATATAAAGTTTGAAGCTCATTAAGTGAGTCAATCAAAGCAAACGGATTATCTCTGATTATCCGATATGTAGTAACGAGATGATGATTTATATCATTAATTATTGCCCTTTTTATATTGCTATACTTCTGAAGCATAAAAAAAAGCATTGCCCCACCACCTACAAATGGCTCTATGTATGTAACAGACCGTTCTTTCCGGAATGATGCGGGAAGAAACGAGTCTATTGTTGGAAGTAACTGCGTTTTTCCTCCAGCCCATTTGAGAAAGGGTTTGCCCGTTGTCTTAGTCATAGTTTGCATAATCAAGCTACTGGCTAAAATTTGCTATGCACCTCTGAAGGTCATGTCCATGCCATTAGATCACAAAAGTACATAAATTTCTGTGGATTCACACACAGGCGGGATAAAAAGTCATACCGTAATAATGAGCCAGGAACGGATTGGGTTGCCACATTTGGCGCCGTCAGTTGTTATTATCTTACATAACCAAATAAATATAATCTGACATGATAAGAGTTAACGTATCTCTACTGATAGAGAAAAGCGAAAACCGCCGGCCTCTGATAGAAGCCGCCACCGAACTTGTGGAGCTGTCACTTCACGACAAAGGGTGTATTGACTATGATCTCCTTGGCTCTCTAACCGCCGATGACCGCCTTATGATATACGAGACATGGCAGTCGCGCGCCGATCTTGAGGCCCACATGGCATCAGAACATTTCAAGCGCCTTGTACCACGGATTGAAAGTCTTGCCACTATGACTCTTGAGGAATTTACCTTCTGACCCCTGCCACAGCATATTTTCCCGGGCCATGCTCACCACGGCAAGAGTATGGTCCGGGGCTTTTTTTGCCCAGCCGGAATGTAGACACAATACAAAATGGCAACATTAGAAGCAGGGCTAACAAATTTTTAGTACCTTTGCAGCATCAACAAAACCATATCCTGAATTTATGCAGTCAGCTATTCATCCCATCAAGATTTTCGCCGGCACGAAATCGCGCTACATGGGCGAAGAAATCTGTAAAGACCTCGGCATCGAACTTGGCAAAATGAACGTTCAGCACTTTGCCGACGGTGAATTTGAAGTATCGTTTGAAGAAACGGTGCGCGGATGCGAAGTCTACCTTGTGCAGTCTACATTCCCCAACACTGACAATCTCATGGAGCTGTTGCTCATGATTGATGCAGCGAAGCGTGCGTCAGCCCACTCCGTGATCGCCGTCATCCCTTATTTCGGCTGGGCCCGTCAGGACCGCAAGGACAAGCCCCGTGTGTCAATCGCAGCCAAGCTTGTAGCCGACCTTCTTTCGGCCGCCGGTGTCAACCGCGTGATCACCATGGACCTCCATGCTGACCAGATTCAGGGATTCTTCAATGTCCCCGTTGACCACCTCTACGCTTCTTCAGTATTTATCCCCTACATCAAGAGCCTCAAGCTGGAGGACATGGTTGTGGCCACCCCCGACGTAGGCGGAGCAAAGCGCGCCAACAGCTATGCCAAATATCTTGATGTACCCTTGGTACTGTGCCACAAGCAGCGCGCCAAAGCCAATGTGGTTGAATCAATGACCGTGATTGGCGATGTCAAGGACAAGAATGTGATTCTGATTGATGACATGGTGGACACCGCCGGTACCATAGCCAAGGCTGCCGACCTGATGATGAGCAAAGGTGCCAAGTCAGTACGCGCCCTCGCATCACACGCCATCATGAGCGATCCGGCCTCACAGCGCGTTGACGATTCGGGCATGACCGAAATGATCTTCACCAACTCCATTCCTTTCAACAAGGACTGCAAGAAAGCTACCGTACTCAGCGTGGCTCACCTCATAGCCGACACTATCCGCCGCGTACACAGCAATCAGTCAATATCATCACAGTACGTGTTCAAATAAAGACTGACACGGACGCATACACACGCGCGTAGACATTATGGAAGCTCGCCTTATAACCCGCCTGAAAGAGGGCGACAAAAGAGCTTTCGACACGGTATACGCCATGTATGCCGACAAAATATTCCGATTTTGCCTGCATCATCTCAACAGCATCCAGGACGCTGAGGAGGTGGTGCAGGATGTTTTTGTGGCACTTTGGAAATCACGGGAGTCAATCCGTGCCACCGATTCACTGAGCCCACTGCTTTACACCTCCGCGCGCTTCAAGATTCTGAACAAATACAGGGCCCGCATCGACAACGAACTGCTGGAGGATTACAGACTGTCAATAGAGAATCCATCGGCCGAAAATGACAATTTCGGCATCGAATACAGGGAGTTTGAGCAGAACGTGATGAATGCCATAGCCCAATTGTCAGGCAGCCAGCGACGCATTATAATAATGTCGCGCTTCCGCAATATGTCAAATGTAGAAATCGCACAAGAACTCAACCTGAGCATACAGACCGTAAGAAACACACTCTCCATAGGGCTGAAAAATCTCAGGGATAAGCTTTCAGGACACATATATTATATGTTGCCCCTATTTTCATGCTACATAATCAGTACATAACGTTAAATCCCGTGTCTTTATAATCATCAGTCCCCATCCACACCATAATGCATAACCTCATAGCCAAATATAGAAAGGGAGAATTGTCAGCCGAAGAAAAGCTCCGGCTCAGAGAGCTGCTGCTCACTCTTCCTCCGGATGAACTGGACGCTCTGTTTCCGGATTGCCCGGAACGCTCTGACAGCGGTGACTACACCGACAATATCGAGCGAATCAAAGAGAGCATCGACCTCACACTGTCACTTTCACGACCGAAGCGCGACAGATCACGCATATTCCGTGCCATAACTGCAGCGGCCGCTGTAATAACACCGCTGCTTATAGCTCTTTCAGTATACCTGTTCATATCATCGCGCAGCATGGACCGAGCGGTTATCAACACCATCAGCACATGCGGCTCAGTAAAGACGGAGATGACTCTCTCGGATGGTTCCTCCGTGACGCTCCGCGGCATGTCGTCAATGAAATATCCGTCAACATTCAACCCTGACAGCTCACGCAACGTGACATTCTACGGACAGGCATATTTCAACATAGCCAAAGATAGCTCACATCCCTTTGAGGTGAATGCTCCGGGATTCACGGTGACAGTCCACGGGACATCGTTCGGCATATCGGCCGTGGAAGGCGCTCCGGAATCGATGGTCAGCCTTGACAGCGGCTCCGTGACCATCACCTCCGGAAAGACCAACAAGCAGATCAAAATGTCGCCCGGCGATATAGCCACCATCAACTCCACTACCGGTGAGATATCGGTAACCCAGCGATCCGACAACACACAACAGGACTGGGATGCCGACGAACTGAAATTCAATAACGCCACTCCTGAAGCGCTGATCAAAAGCATCGAGCAGTCCTATGGTATAACACTGTCCGATGATATCAAGCGGTCCATCAACGCCAACTTCACCGGCACACTGCCCTGGGATGACCTGGCAACGGCATTAAAGATACTCAGCCGCATCTACGGATTCGCGCTCCCTTATTAGGATATATGTTGTAAAACATATTTTCCAGCCGGTACATTACGGTTCTGTCCGTGTCTTAATGATTGTAAACAATTATTAACCTAATCATATCACACGGAAACCATGAAGAAGTACCAATTCATTATCAGACGATGTGTATTGCTGATGCTTGCCCTTGTGAGCTGGACGGCTATACAGGCTGCTTCGCCGGGAACTGTCACAATCAAGGCAAAGAACTATTCTCTGCAACAGGTCCTGAAGCAAATAGAACAGCAGACGGACTATCGTTTCTCCTACAAGGACGCGGATCTGAAAGGATTCCACGCCATTACAGCCACATTTGACAATACCTCGGTCAACGAAGTCCTGGACAAGCTTTTTCAGGACTCAAAGCTGAGCTATGAAATTGTATCGTCAAAATCAATCGTGATTCTTCCGCGACGCAAGAGCGCCACAACCTCTGACGCCAACTCTAATGGCAATCTCCGGATGAAAACAGCATCAGGCATAGTGGAGGACTCCGATGGCGAGCCTATCGCCGGAGCTTCCGTGCGCTGTATGTCAAATGCTTCGATAGGCACCACCACAAACGCCTCGGGACAATTCACCCTGCGTGTTCCCGAATCGGAGTCGCAGCTGCTTATATCATACATAGGCATGCATCCGCAGAAAAAAGCTGTAGGCCCGGACATGAAAGTATCTCTGGCCGAAGATGCCACGGCTCTTGACGAAGTGGTGGTAATCGGATTCGGACAGCAGAAGAAAGTAAACGTTACCGGTGCTGTGAGCAACGTTGATGTCGGCAAAACCATCGGTGACCGTCCGATAGTTTCGACCGCCGAAGCACTTCAGGCCGCCGTGCCGGGCCTCCGTGTCGATCTCGCTGCACAGGGTGCTCCAGGAGGATCATCATCTCTCAATATCCGCGGTACCACCTCCATCAACGGCGGCGCTCCTCTGGTGCTTGTCAACAACGTACCTATGGACATCAATCTCATCGACCCTCAGGATATCGAATCGGTATCAGTTCTGAAAGATGCCGCATCATCAGCCATCTACGGAGCTCGCGCCGCATTCGGTGTGATATTGATCACCACCAAACAGGGCTCCAAGGAGCAGCGTCCGCGCGTGTCATACAACAATAACTTCTCTTTCACAAGCCCCATAGAACTTCCACGCAAAGCATCACCCATCGAAGAGGTAACCGCATATAAAAAGATGGGCTGGGCCAACGACACTTACGTCGATGGAAAGAACATCACCCAGTGGGAGCAGTATATCCTCGACTACAACGCCAATCCGTCAAAATATCCCAACGGGTATATCTTCGATGAAAAAGGCAATCTGTTCCTGATGCGCGAAAACGACATTTTTGACCAGATGATGGACAATCATGGATTCCAGCAGAACCACAACGCCTCGATCAGCGGTGGGACACAGCGGTCAAATTACCGTATCAGCTTCGGCTATACAAATGAAGATGGAATACTGATAACTGACAAGGATAAATTCCGCCGCACCAACTTCGCCACATCGCTCGGCACGGATGTGACATCATGGCTCAACACCTCTGTCGACATCCGCTATGCATCGTCATTCCGCTCTGTAGTTGAGCAGGGAGGTCGCAACGGTGTATGGGGCAGTGCTGTAACTCTCCCATCATATCAGAACATTTACCCCTACGAACTCAACGGAGTGGAATATCCGGCGGAATGCTCCACCACATACATCCTCAACGGCGAACCTCGCCGCATCAAGAGCACTGACCTCCGTGTACTGGGCCGTGTAGTAATCACTCCCGGCATAAAGGGGCTGCGCCTGACCGGAGAATACACATTCAACCGCTCTACCGGACAGAACTCCATCTACTCCAACAAATACAATTATATCGGCATGAATTTCTCAGGCGTGATGAACAGCGTTGAGAACACGTCCTATCAGATAACCGAGTCCGCCACAAATTATAATGCGGTCAATATCTACGGCAACTATGACTTCAGCTTCGGGAAGAACAACTTTGCCCTTACCGCCGGCTACAATCAGGAGTCAAGCCACTATCAGGATCTCTTCACACAGCGCAACGATGTACTGCTTGAGAACCTCCCCTCGATATCCGGAGCCACAGGCACCACAACTTCGAAGGATTCATTCTCGGAATATGCCGTACGAGGCGCCTTCTACCGTGTAGCCTACAACTACGACAACCGCTATCTGCTCGAAGCCAACGGACGTTACGATGGCAGCTCACGCTTCCCGAAGAACCATCGCTTCGGCTTCTTCCCTTCATTCTCCGGAGCCTGGCGTATTTCACAGGAGGAGTTCATGCAGTCACTGCAGCCGGTACTGTCAAACCTAAAGCTGCGCGCGTCATGGGGTGAGATAGGCAACCAGAACATCAGCAGCAATTACCCCTACATACCGTCAATGGGCATATATCAGACAACATGGCTTGTCAACGGCACCAAGCCCACCACGCTCAGCGCGCCCGGACTGGTAAGCGCCAACTTCTCATGGGAGAAAGCCGCCACGCTTGACTTCGCACTCGAATTCGGTCTGCTCAACAACCGCCTTACAGGTACCGTTGAATGGTATCGCCGCGACACACGCGATATGCTTGCACCCGGTATGGATCTGCCATGGGTAGTAGGTGCGGCTCCAGCCAATCAGAATGCCGCCGACCTCCGTACCAACGGATGGGAAGTTGACCTCCGCTGGGTTGACCGTATAGGTGATGTAGGATATAACGTATCATTCAATCTCTATGATACCCGAAGCAAAATCACCCGCTTCCGCAACGAAACCAAGCTCCTCACCAATTATTACGAAGGCATGGAGATCGGCGAAATATGGGGCTACACCACCGACCGCTACTATACCGCCGACGACTTCAACGCTGACGGAAGCCTGAAAGACGGCATTCCAAAACCTCAGGGTGCCGGAACTATGTATCCGGGTGACATTCTGTACGTGGACTACGATGGCGACGGCAAGATCTATAGTGGTGCCGGGACAGCCGACGATCCCGGCGACCGCAGAATCATAGGCAACCGCACACCCCGCATGATCTATGGCATACGCGCCGGCGTGAACTGGAAAGGATTTGACCTTCAGCTCTTCTTCCATGGAGTTGGCAAGATGGACTTCTGGCGCACCGACCAGATGGTATGGCCTAACGGCAGCTGGGGTGTCAACTTCAAGGAAACACTCGATTTCTGGACTGAGGACAATCCCGGAGCATTCTTCCCCCGCACATACGCCAACAATGCGGTCAACACATCATACAACCGATGGACACAGACCAAATACCTTGCCGATGCGTCATTCCTCCGCCTGCAGAACATCACACTCTCCTATACCCTGCCCCGCAATATCGTCAAGAAGATATATCTGGACAATCTGCGTGTGTACATCAGCGGTGAGAATCTCAAGACATGGGACCACCTGCCTCACGGACTGGAGCCCGAAATGCTCTCAAACGGCGCATGGACATACCCCTATATGCGTAAGATTTCATTCGGCATCAACCTAACCATCTAACAAGACAGTACCATATATGAAATACAATATAATACCTGCAGCACTGGCCGTGGCCTCGTTATTGTCAGCCTGTAACGATGACTTCCTCGACAGAAAGCCGCTTTCAGAACCTACTGCTGAAACAGCATTCGCCACATCGGACAACTTCAAGGCTTATGCCTGGGGACTGTACGAAACCTTGCCCACTCTCGGCTATGGCGATACAAACACCGACGACATATCATACAATTCCACCCGTGGCAGCGGTGAAAGCGCGTGGATACGCGGTACAGTCACTGTGCCTGATGCGCGCAGCGGCACCGTATGGGACTACTATTCATTCATACGCCGCGTCAATCTGATGCTTGACCATGTGGACGGTTCAGCCATGACCGAAGCCGATAAGGACCACTGGCGTAGTGTGGGATATTTCTTCCGCTCATTCCGGTATTTCTCACTTCTGAGCGCTTATGGCGACGTGCCATGGATTGACCATGTACTCTCTGACAACGAGGCGGATCTGATAGAGGGCCCGCGCACGCCGCGTGATGAAGTGGCAGCCAACATACTTGCCGATCTCAAATTCGCTGAGACACATATCCGTCCGGAAGGCGACGGCAAGAATACGATAAACAAGGCCGTAGTTCAGGCCCTGCTCTCACGCTTCACTCTCTTTGAAGGCACATGGCGCAAATATCATGGGCTGTCAGGCTCCAACACATACCTGCGTGAATGCGAACGTGTGTCACGCGAGCTTGTCACCGAAAAGCCGGACGTCACCCCTTGCTACGATGACCTTTTCACCAGTCTGAATCTTGATGGAGTGGCCGGAGTGCTGCTTTACCGCGAATACCTCAACTCCGAGAACGTAGTACATGCAATAAGCATCACAGGTACCACCGCCGCTTCCTATTGGAACCCGACCCGCGACCTTGTGGACAGCTATCTCTGCTTCGACGGAAAACCCCGCTGGACAAGCGACAAATTCATATCAGACCGCAACATGTACGATGAATTCGCCAACCGCGACCACCGCCTATGGATGCATGTCACTCCCCCCTATGAAGTGGACCGCTCCATGGCAGCCGATGCCTGGGACAGCCGTTGGGACTTTTCTGCCGATGATCATGACCGTGCATATATCGACTCCCTGGCCATACGGGTAGGCATAGGCTACGGAACCGCAAAGGAGCGTCAGAAGACACTCCCGTTCCGCCAGGGATATTCGGGCGGCGTACTCGGCCATGTACCACACTATGACTTCTATCTCGATGGACAGCCTTGGTACAAATCAGCCTTCGGCTACAACAACTGGAAATTCTTCGCCACATATCTTGAACAGGGCGCACAGCGCAACGAAGAGGTGGATATGCCAATATTCCGCATTGAGGAAGTTATGCTCAACTGGGCTGAAGCGGCATGTGAGCTTGGCAATTTTGATCAGACAGTAGCCGATGCCACCATCAACCGTCTGCGTCCCCGAGCCAATGTGGCGCCGATGAAGGTTGCTGAGATTGATGCTGCATTCGACCCCAAACGTGACCTTGGCAATCCTGACTACGCCGGCGACTATGAAGTTTCGCCTCTTCTGTGGGAAATACGCCGCGAACGCCGCATAGAATTCTTCTCCGAGGGCTTCCGCTTCGACGATCTCCGCCGCTGGAAGAAATGTTCATACATGATGAAACAGAAGCTCGGCCAGTGGGTACGCAAATCCGATTTCCCGGCAGGAACTGCTGTAACCGTCTATGGCGACGGCGAAGAAGGCTACCTCACCTTCCATCCCGCACAGACGCATCTCTGGCCCGATTACTACTACCTTAATCCCATACCCCGCAACGAACGTGTGCTGAACCCACAGCTCACTCAGAATCCGGGCTGGGATGACGGAGTCAAATAACAGACACGTCTCCATCAATATCATAGGTTAAAGTTAGGTAAACACAATTCCCGTTTCTCCCCGGAGAATCCGCTCCGGGGAGATTTTTATACCGATAACAGCATGCACTTATTCCGCACATTCCTGACCATGGCGGTCAGCATATTCCTATCCTTCAACCACACATCGGCAGGCACTCCGGCAGTCATCCCTCAGCCTGAATCCATCAGTAGTTCAGGAAATATGCTACCGGTGTCAAAAAAGATTACACTATCCGTCGAATCGCCTCGAAATGTGGCAAAGTCGCTCCCCCCGGCAAGTTTTATATCCGAAATGACAGGACTTGACATAAGATATGGCAAAAAAAGCCGGCTGAAGTCAAGCTGTGAACCGGAATCATACACCCTTTATATTAACGGCAACAAAGCCCATCTCCAGGCCGCTGATTACAACGGTTTCATATATGGACTACACACTCTCTCTCAAATATTATCCACCTCTGACAGCATAACGGAAAGAATCACAGTAACCGACACGCCCCGCTGCACATGGCGGGCATTCATGCTCGATTCGGGGCGGCAGAAACAATCTATTGAAAAAATACTCGCGCTTATCCGCATGGCCTCGCGCCTGAAAATGAACCGGTTTCACTGGCACCTCACCGAAGGGCTGGGATGGCGCCCTGAGATAAAAGCCTTCCCGATGCTCACAGCCAAGGGGGCTTTCGTTGGAAAAGAGCCGGAACAGCAAGGCTACTATTCACGAGAGGATATGCGCAAGGTAGTTGAATATGCATCACAGTGGGGCGTAGAGATTGTGCCGGAAATCGATCTACCCGGTCACAGCGAGGCTGCCCTCAACGCATACCCGGAATTAGGATGTTTCGGGACCGTTCCGGATGTCCCGGCACAAGGATTCACCGAAAATATTTTCTGTGCTGGAAAGGACCGTACAGTCGAGGCTCTGACAACTATCATTGATGAAATCTGCGACATATTTCACGGCCAATACATACATCTTGGAGGGGATGAAGCGCCGAAAGCCAACTGGGAGAAATGCCCCGACTGTCAGGCCCGCATACAGCAGCATGGGCTCAAGGGCACACACGACCTGCAGCTATGGCTGTCGGCACAACTTGCCTCGCATCTTGAAGCCAAAGGGCGTAAGGCCATATTCTGGGGAGATGCCGTGTACAGCAATGACGGCACCCCTCTGCCGAAAAACAGTGTGATACAGTGGTGGAACTACCGCGGCCATGGCGACCTTGCCGTACGCAATGCCCTTGAGCGTGACATGCAGGTGATTCTCAGTCCTAATTACTACTGCTACATCAACTTCCCCGAGGAGCCATGGAAAGGCTACGGTCCTGAGCGGACATTCAATCTTGAGAAAGCATATACCGCCAATCCCGCCGACAGCGTTCTGGCGCGTGGCGACAAGCGGATTCTGGGCATGACGTGCGCTCTGTGGACCGACTACAATCTGACCGAACAGATGCTTGACCTTCGTCTTTTTCCGCGTATCTTTGCACTATCGGAACTTATGTGGCACAAAGGTCCGCGCAAACCATTGGCTGAATTCCAGTCTGACATTGACAGATTGACCCCCATGTTCAAGAACTGAATCTAATAATCCATATATTTCATTGACAATGCGTAACTCTATACTTACCGCTCTGTTTGCCTCCACCGCGATCACGAATATACATGCGGCATCGGACAAGCCTAACGTCATTTACATTATAATGGATGACCTTGGCTATGGCGAACTCGGCTGCTACGGGCAGCAGAAAATCGAGACTCCCAACATTGACCGTCTACGCGACGACGGCATGAAATTTACCAATCATTACAGCGGCTCACCGGTATCAGGGCCGGCCAGATGCGTGCTTATGACCGGCATGCACAGCGGACATGCGCAGATACGGCATAACAACGAAATGGGTTCGCGCGGAGCGGTCAACAATCATGATTCAATGTACGTCCACCCCGGACTCGAAGGACAAGCCCCGCTCAAAGCCGGGACAATGACCTTGGGACGCATGATGCAGCAGGCCGGCTATCGCACAGGATGCTTCGGCAAATGGGGCCTCGGCTATCCCGGGTCCGAAGGTGAACCACTTAAGCAGGGCTTTGACCGTTTCTATGGCTATAATTGTCAGCGTCAGGCTCATACGCACTATCCGCCATTTCTATACAGCGATTCATCACGCGTGATGCTTCGCAACAAGCTGTTCAATCCGCACTACATGCACCTGCGCAAGGATGAAGATCCGCACGACGCCTCCAATTATTCACGGTTCTATCAGCAGGATTATGCCCACGACCTGATTTTCCGCGAGCTGATGGGTTTCGTCGATTCCAACCGTCAGAATCCGTTTTTCATAATGTGGACCACACCTCTGCCACATGTATCGCTTATGGCTCCTAAGGAATGGGTGGACTATTATGTCAAGAAATTTGGCAATGAAGAGCCTTACGACGGCCGCGCCGACTACGCGGCATGCCGATATCCCCGCGCTACATACGCTGCTATGGTGAGCTATTTTGACGCCCAGGTGGGAATGCTCGTACAGAAGCTCAAGGATGAAGGTCTGTATGACAATACGCTTATCATATTCACCTCGGACAATGGCCCGACGTTCAACGGCGGCTCTGATTCGCCCTGGTTCAACAGCGGCGGCCCGTTCCGTTCGGAATACGGTTGGGGAAAGTGCTTTCTGCATGAAGGTGGTATACGCGTCCCGCACATCGCTGTATGGAAAGGACATATCAAACCAGGCTCCGAATCGGACCATATAAGCTGCTTTCAGGATGTGATGCCCACGCTTGCCGAAGTAGCCGGTATACCATCCCCGGCCACAGACGGCATCAGCTACCTTCCGGTCCTTACAGGCAACACCTCACGTCAGCGCAGCCATGACTATCTCTACTGGGAGTATCCCGACCCGAACATTGGCAACAAAGCTGTGCGCATGGGCCCATGGAAAGGTATAATAACCAATATCAACAAAGGCAACTCCACCATGCAGCTTTACAATCTGGACACGGACCTTGCGGAACAGAACGATGTTGCTGCCCGGCATCCCGATATTGTGGCTAAGTTGCAAGCCATAATGGAGCGTGAACACACGCCTTACAACCCTGTGAAATAAGCAGCGGTCAGAGAATGGCGTGCACCTCCTTGAAAGCGTAGGTGCGGAGTGAGCTGTCGGTAAGGCGCAGTGTCATATGACCTGTGGGAGCGATGGAATCGACCGCAGCCTCCAGCCTCTCGCCGCTTGCGGCCTCACGATACGGGAAAAACCCCTCCCCGCGCCAAAGCATAGAGCAGTAGCGGCTGTGCAGATGGCCGAAGCGCTCCGGCGTCAGATAGCCTCGCGTCAATTCGAGCACATTGCGGCAAAGCGCCTCCTCGACCTCACACACTGGGAATTCACGCCCGGAAAGCATATACATCGACACAGGATTCGGAGCATCGCTCAGGAAACGTTCTTGATTCACATTAAGACCTATCCCTGCGATGCTCCGCTCTATTTTACGGCCACATAGGGTGTTCTCTATCAGGATGCCGCATATCTTGCGGTCATCGACATAAATATCGTTGGGCCACTTCACTTTCACATTCGCGTCCGGGCCAAGAAACTCCATTACAGTATCAGCCACACCCAACGCTACTGCTTCTGACACCATGAATTGGCTACGGGCCTCGACCTCCTCAGGACGCAGAAGAATGGAAAGTGTGATATTCTTACCCGGCGCAGCCTCCCAGCTGTTGCCCCGCTGTCCGCGCCCGCAAGTCTGGTCGCGTACCGTCACTACGGTGCCGTCAGGGGTGTCCGGCGGCAGAGTGGCCATATATGTATTGGTTGACGTAACGCTGTCAAGCCTTATTATTTTTTGCATACGCAAATTTAGCTAAACATCATAACGCGGCAAAGCGTTATAGAGGTACGTTCAACTATTTACTTCACATTACAGTCACATTCCGATCATGAAAAAGGTATTGATGTTCATCACAGCCATATGTTTATCCGGTACTGTTCTGTCAGCTCAGGAAACTTCCCTGCGCCTGACGGCTCCGGCTCGTGTAATATCGAAAAAAGCTCCGGCAAAAGCCGATTCCACCGGCATGGCTATTCCGGATGACAGCCCTTCGGTAGATGTTGCGACAACAAAGCCGAAAAGTCTTGTCGACATTCAGCATGACTCTCTGGCTGCATCACATAAGATAATCTATATCGACGGCAAACCGCTATCCAACAATACCCAGCAGCATCTGGACTCCATCCGGACTCTGATTGACAACTTCTACTACGACCAGTTCCGCCACTTCCAGGATCCGGCGGCCCCCTACTTTCTGTTCATGAGCAAGGATGCCTCACTAGCAATGGGCATAGGAGGCTGCGTGCGTATGCGCGGATGGTACGAATGGGGCGGTGTGGTTCCTATCAACGGATTTTCCCCCTACTTCATACCTATGACACCATCGCCTGCCCGGATGAAGCGCTTCGGTACAACACCATCCGGCTCCACTCTATTCTTCCGCGTGATAGGGCGCAACAAGACGCTCGGCAACTATCAACTATATATCGAGGCCAACTTCAACGGTTATCAGGGTGTGGACTTCCACCTGAAGAAAGCATACGCAACGATCAACAACTGGACCATAGGCTATGCCAGCTCCACATTCAGCGACCCGTCGGCTTTACCGCCTACGGTTGATGCCTCAGGCCCCAACAACAAGATATCTCCGACATCAGTACTTGTCCGCTGGATGAAGCCGATAGCCAAACTCTGGACTGTTGCCGCGAGCCTTGAGACGCCCTCGACACAACCGGCCCTGACCGATTCGGTGACTGAAAAGGTTGATGACTGGCTTCCGGATGCAGCAGCTTTCATACAGTATGAATGGGGACGTTCCGAGCATGTGCGTCTTGCCGGCATACTGCGCACTCTCCCTTACCGCGACCTCGTGGCCGGACGCAATCACAATATCCTCGGATGGGGATTGCAGCTCAGCACCGTGCTTCATCCTGCTCCGGCATGGACAATATATGCCAATGTATGCGGAGGCAAGGGCTACGAAAGTCTTGGCGGCGACCTGCAGATGGGCAACTACGACCTTATAGCCCGTCCCGGACATGAAGGAGAGCTTTACGCTCCGGCAGCCATGGGATTCAACGTGGCCGCACAGTACAACTTCCGCCCCAATCTGTTTGCTTCGGTCACATACTCACAGACACGCTTCATGCCGAAACATGACGTGGCATCCTCGGAGTATAAATTCGGTCAGTATGTGGCGGCCAACGTATTCTGGAATCTCACACCGCGCATTCAGGTGGGAGCGGAATTCAACATCGGCATGCGTCAGAACTTTGACGGCGCCCATCGCTGGGCCCGTCGTGTAGGAGCAATGGCCCAGTTCTCATTCTAAGCGCATCTGCTCCAGACGGCATCCGCGCAGGAAGTCGGCCGTCGGCATACGCTTCTTGCCCGGAGCCTGCACGCTGAGAAGCTCTATACGCTCGGTAGCGGTGTCGGCTATCAGACGTCCGTCAGTCACGGTAAGAGTACCGGGGGCTGACGTTGACTTTTCGTCAAGCACACGGGTGGCAAAAACCTTCAGCGAACCCTGCGGAGTGTCGCCGGCTATAAGTGTGCTCCATGCAGCGGGATATGGAGCCAGTCCGCGGACATGATTGTGGATGTCACGCGCCGGGCTGTTCCAGTCTATCCGGCATGTGTCCTTGAAAATTTTGGGCGCGGGAGTAGGCTCCTCCCCTTTCAGCAGTTCATCCTGCGGTATCGGCTTAAGGTCGCCCGCAAGTATATGCTCAATGGTATCAATGGTCAGCGTTGCTCCCAGCTCCATCAGGCGGTCATGCACGCTTCCGGCATCCTCGTCCGGACCGATCGCTATGCGCTCCTGAGCTATGATATCGCCTGTGTCAATTTCATGTTTGAGGAAGAAGGTGGTGACGCCCGTCTCCGCATCGCCGTTCATCACCGCACGATTTATAGGGGCCGCACCACGATAGCGGGGCAGGAGCGAAGCGTGGAGGTTGAACGTACCGAGCCTCGGCATGGACCACACCACCTCCGGCAGCATACGGAACGCTATGACGATAAACAGATCCGCCTGCAGCGACCGCAGCTCCTCAACAAACGCGTCATCCTTCAGGCGCTCGGGCTGCATCACCTTCAGCCCACGGCTCACGGCAAACTGCTTCACGGCCGACTGCTGCAGATGCTTGCCGCGTCCGGCGGGTTTGTCAGGCATCGTTACAACACCCACCACATTATATCCGCCGTCAACGATACGGCGCAGACTCTCCACGGCAAAATCAGGTGTGCCGAGGAACACTATTCTCAGTTCATTCTTTTCCATGCACAAAAGTAATAATTTTAGGCGCTACCACCGGTCAGTTGCCATCACGAAATGATATTGACACACAAGCTAAAGTAGCGATGCAAGATCAAAATACATCACCCGTGTACGCTTGTCTTCATCATCGTTATTTAGAAACTGATAATTGTTTTTAATGTAAAACGGTATTGCAACCTATAGTATCACCCATATTTAGGCGGCGCACTCTACATCGGTTTTGAAATTCTTCTCTGGTCATTAGCCTAATCAACCATCATCTTCATGATAGTCTCGTATGACTTGCGAATTTGAGCTCGCTTTTCAGAGGATACCTTTGGAGGGTTCTTCATACGTTCTTCAAACCTCCTGGCATCCGAACCAAAGAGAATGGGTGTTTCTTTTATAGGTCTTGCCATATCTGAGAGTTTTTATCCGTTGATTACAAAGATACAACAAATATTCGACATTATAAGATTAATGGCTGTTATAGGATTGCATCCTCCACAGCCTTAACAAGGCGGTCGCCACGCAGATCGCGCTCTACTATCCGGCCATCAGGACCAAACAGAATTATCATCGGTATGCCATCGAAGCCATACAGTTCCATCGGTGTACGGCCGGCATCAATAATCTGGGACCACTTATAGCCGCTATCTGCAATAGCCTTCTTTGTAGCTTCACCCTTTTCCCATACACCGACGCCCACAATATCGAATTTCGGATTATTGCCGTACTTCTCATATAGCGGGATAAGTACATTTTTAGCCTCCGCACGACATGGTCCGCACCACGATGCCCAGAAATCCACAAGTATATACTTTCCTTTACCTACATAGTCGGACAGATGGGATTCCTTGCCGTCAACTGTTTTCCCCTCCAGGTCAACAAACATGGCTCCGGGAAGAGTCTGCTTCCTACGCTCAAACTTCTTATTGAAAGTCTGCGCCATACGTGTCTGCTGTAAAGGCTCAGGCATAAGAGCATATATCGAATCCCATTCAGCGGGTTCCAATCCCCAGAAATTACCCAGCGACATAACAAAGTACTCGCCTATCCCATCGGAATTATTTTTCAATATATCGGCATAAAACTTGATGCGTACAGGGCGCTGCTTATCAAAAAGACGTTTGTATATTTCGCCACGCTCCTCACCGGTGAAACCATGTGAGTCAAGTTCTTCCCCAAACTTATTCAGTTCGGCATCAAAAGCCCTGTCTTGATTGTAGAGGTCAAGGAACTTACGGGTCAATCCAGCTCCGTCAGAAGCCATATGACTGTCAAAGTCAACGGTGACGAGTGAGTCAAGCACACAGTTTGAGTAAGCGCGCCCGTTCTCCACGCGCACAAATGCATTGCGATCATACGAGCCGGCAAAGCGGAACTTTCCTCCCTTAACATCAGCGGAATCGATGTTCACCTGCCGGTCATAGTCATACATATACATTTTCTTCCCGTCGAGGCCCTCTACCTGCCCCTCCACTATATAATCGACAGCGCCACACATAAGCGCCGATGCCAACATGGCCGATACAAAAGCTATATTCCGCATAACGATGATTCCTGTTTTGATAAAATTATATATAAAGATACAACTTATTGGGATTCTGTGACAATCAACGACACTTTTTTGCTAAAATACACACTTTTTAACCCGGAATAAACTATCTTTGCCATATTAGATTATCACTTAATTTTCAATACAATGAAAAAGATTGCTTGCATAGCTATTGCCGCCATGATTGCGGCTGCACCGGTATACACAGATGCCGCATCCAACAAAACCACCTACACAGAAAAAGAGATGAAGCGCTTCGAAAAGAACGCTGAGAAACAGGCCAAGTCAACAGCCAAACGTTTCAAGAAAGAGGGATGGGTGCTCAACGGCACAGGCGATGTAGAAATGAAGGTAATGAACCATATGCTCCGTACATCCGACTTCGGAGGCGACGGCTACGAAGTGATTGGCAACGGCCAGAAGGCAGCCATACTCAGCCGCTCCACTGCCACAGCCATGATGGACGCCGCACTGAAATATTCACGCAACTGCGGAATGGCTCTCAAGGAAAAGATTGTAGGCGAGGGCAACCTTATGACCGATGAAGAGCGCGACACATTCATCGATGCCTACGAGGCCCGCGTGGCTCAGGAGATAAAAGGCGAACTCCGTCCCACCCTCGAGCTCTACCGCAAGGCAAAGGACGGATCGTTTGAAACCATGGTGCTCTATGTAGTTGACTACGAAGGCGCCAACCAGGCTCAGCAGCGTGCCCTGAAAGCCGAGCTCGAACGCAACCGTCTGACTCACGAAGTAGCAAAACAGATTTCTGAGTTTGTAAACGAATAATAAGGCTCGCGGATATGCAGTTACGAAAACTCCCGCTGCATATGCTTGCCGCCATATTCATGGCCCTGATGACAAGCTTATGGAGCGTTCCGCTTCATGCCGAATCGACGGAGGCCGAACAGCAGGCTGAGAAGATACGTAGCAACCGCTCGCGCTACTACTTCGGCGAGGGCAACGGCCTCACCATCGAGGAGGCCGACCAATCGGCGCTTCAGGTGCTGGCTCAATCGATACGTGCGGTTGTAGCAAGCGATGTGAAGGTTACCACCGTAAATGACGACAGCCATGTGGAGATGGCCTCACGCATATCATCATTCTCCTCGCTCAACAACACCGAGCAGATCATCCTGAGCTATTCTGACGAAACAGGCTACCGCGTGATGCGCTACATAGCCCGCGCCGACCTCCAGGAAGCCATAGACCAGCAGCGGAAAAAGATAACCGACTGGGTGGAGAATGCCCACAAGCTTGAGTCAAAGGCCGATATTGCCGGAGCCCTGCGCTACTATTACTGGGCTTACGCGCTTGCTTCGGTGCACCCTGACAATATCAGCATGGAGCTCGACGGCGCCAAGCGCATGTTGAAGTCATGGCTCGACATAAAGCTGCGCGCCATAATGGCCAACATCAATGTCAGCCTCGACGGCATCACCGAACAGCCGGGCAATGCCAACCCCTATCTTGTTAACCTTCGGCTCACTTACGGCGGGAGCAATGTCGGATCGCTCGATTTCTCATACCTCACCGGGTTGAAAAAAGTTGACGGCATACACGCCAAAAACGGTGAGGCCACGCTGGAATTTCCATCGCTTCCGAGTGGCAATATCACACTGAAAGTTGACTATGCCGGAGTGGAGCAGGGAAAGCTGTTTGATGATGAACTGGCATCCTACTTTGCCGTGAACCGCCCTATGGTGATAAAGGAGTCAACCCTTTCCGTACCTGTCAAGGGTGCCGCACCGGCCGAATTCCGCATCGGAGAGCCGGAAGTCACCACCGCACGTATCGAGGAAACACGGCAGCTACTGGAAGAGGCTCCCATGTCAATAGCACCCCGACGTGAACGCATCGAAGTGTCCACGATGTTCAATCCTGACACCTACGTGGAGTTGATGAACCGGGTAGCCGATGCAATAGCATCAGGCGATTACGCATCAGTGAAACCGCTCTTCACCGATGAGGGGTATGACCTGTTTGACCACATGATGCGCAGCGGCGATATCAAGCTTGCATCCACCGAGCGTGAGTACACCATAGAAACGGTAGGCAAAACAGGTCTGGCCATAGGCAAGCGCATCCCTGTAATAATAAAATACAAGGGTCGCGGACGCAAGATGCACACATGCCGCGAGGGAATTGTGCTCCGCTTCGATGGCAGCCGCCGGATATCGTCAGTGGCCTATGCCCTGACGGAGCGTGCCGAGGACGACATATTCCGCAAATCGCGCTGGGGCATGGAAGCCCGCTACGCCATGCAGACATTCATGGAGGACTATCAGACGGCATTCGCGCTCAAGCGTCTTGACTACATAGAAAAGATTTTTGCCAAAGGTGCCATAATAATCTCCGGCTCGGTTGACCGCACCTCCGGCAAGAAGGCGGCAAGGCTTTCCGATAGCGGTGGGATGATTACCGCCACCGGTCAGCCCAACATACGCTATAAGAGGCGCAACAAGGAGGAATATCTCAACTTCCTCCGTACTGACTTCAACAACAAGAAGTTCATACAGCTATCATTCGAGGACACCGACATATCCAAAGCATCAGGCGTGTACAATGACGTCTACTGGATAGGGCTGAAGCAAAACTACTCGTCTGACATATACAGCGATGTCGGTTTCCTCACACTTATGATTGACATGGATATCGAGCAGCCTCAGATTGTGGTCCGCACATGGACACCTGAGAAACTCGACCTTGACGAAATGAAATCACGTTACACACAGCAATAATCCACACACGACATGAAAAAACTTATCCTTACATTGATAATAGCGCTTGCCGCGATAGGCGCAAACGCCCAGATTGAAGTCATGAAAGGAACCTTCCGGCAGATAGGAATTGATGCCATAGCCGCCGGAGAAACCCTCGGAAGCCAGAATATGACCGATATGCTCACCAAGGACTGGCCCGGCGATACAGACGGCAACGGTCCGGCGGCACTGCTACGTGTCAAGTTCACCAACCTGCCCGATGCCGATGTCGACAAAATCCGCATGGCCCTGTCGGGCGGCAAAGCCGTGGTTGAGACAAAGACCGTGATGGTAGACGGCAAACCTGAGCGTTGGTTTTTCACCGATCCGGGCCGCAATCTTGACCTCACATTCTCTCATGCCGGCTCGCTCGGCACATGCATCTTTTCCGGAGCCACCCTCGAAGCCAGGAAGTCGTATGAAATAACCATCAACAACCGTGCGCTCATCAATGTCAACTTCGTGACCCGCCCCGAAGGCGCCAAGTTGTATATTGACGGCGAATTTGCCGGCAACACTCCAAAACAGCAGGAGCTGACCATGGGGCAGCACAACATCGGACTTATCAACGGCAACGTCCAGGAGAATTTCACCGTGATGATTGACCCGGCTACCACACTGATAGAACGCGACCTACGCCCAAAACGCGACGTGAAGATACGTTCGCAGATAAATGGTGCCGACATATATATCAACGGCACCCGCTACGGCAAGACACCGCTCACCACCACACTGGCTTATGACACATATCAGATACGCATAGCCTTTTAGCGGTCGGAAGACAATCATTGTCTCTATTCAAATGTTGTATAGGTATGAA
>OFEZ01000122.1_pt1 | contig 58780 bp, 50 predicted proteins | sample 1521241 | NCBI WGS metagenome assembly OFEZ01 (sample SAMEA3504099, study PRJEB24116) | mouse gut metagenome | biome: mouse gut; feature: mouse-associated habitat; material: faeces | place: Denmark | collected 2011
GGCTGCCATTATACGCGATTCTTCTATATTGGGACATAAGGTAGAATCCTCTGACGAAACCACCCCGGGGCAACAGGCAGAGACATTCAACCCCGACGGTACCGTAACCATAAACACCACATCCCTTACCGACAAAATAATAGGTTACGCCGGACCTGTACCGGTTGAGATAACCATCGCCGACGATAAAATCACATCCATAACTCCGCTTGACAACAATGAGACACCCGGATTCTTCAAACGTGTCACATCTTCTGACATACTTGAATCCTGGATCGGCAAATCGCCCGAACAGGCTCTGGCAACCGAAGTCGATGCCGTTACCGGCGCCACATACTCTTCAAAAGCCCTCATCACCAACGTTCAATACGGATTACAGTATTACCTCAATAACGACATAAAAGCGAAGGCACCTGCACAGGCTGCACCGCGTGACATTAAATTCTACTGCATACTTGCGGTCGTGATACTCGCCGGTATAGTACCGTTGTTTACCAAAAACAAACGTTACCGTACGCTCCAGCAGATACTCAATACCGCCATATTAGGTTTCTGGGGCGGAACATTCATTGACTACACCATGATGCTCGGTATCATGTCCAACGGCATAACGGCTGCCGCATCTGTCACAACGCTGCTTCTGCTATTCATAGCATTCATTTATCCGCTGTTCGGCAAAAGCGGTTATTACTGCGCTTGGGTATGCCCCCTCGGTTCCATACAGGAACTTGCCGGAAAGTGCAATCCCAATCATAAGATTCATCTTTCACCGCGTATGATATCGGCTCTCAACCGTTTCAGATATTTCCTCTGGTCACTGCTCATGCTCATGCTTTGGACCGGACTGTTCATGAGCTGGATTGACTACGAGCTGTTCACGGCATTCATGGTACGTGAAGCTGCATTGGGAGTTGTCATAGCAGGGGCTTGTTTCGTATTGCTGTCCTTATTCATTACTCGCCCTTACTGCCGTTTCGTGTGCCCCACAGGTACCATCCTTAGAATATCGCAGAATACCGACAATAACTGAATAAAAAACAACACTAAAAAAACTATACAATCATGAAAACATCCTATCTTTTAAATATCCTTTTGGCAGTTGCATTGGTTATATTATCAGTAAAAATAGTTTACACCGGAAATACTGATGATATGAACAACGAAATCACAACACAACAGGACCAGAACATAGCTTTGGAGAATATTCTCACCCGAAGCAGCGTACGCGCATACACTGACCAAGCCATCTCCAACGAACAAATCGACACTCTTATGCGCGCCGCAATGTCGGCACCTACAGCCGTCAACAAGCAACCTTGGCAATTCCTGGTCATAACCGACCGTGCCATACTCGATTCCATAGCCTCCAACTTCAAGAACATACACATGGCACAGCACGCACCTCTCGCAATCGTTGTGTGCGGTGACCTTGACAAAGCTCTTGAGGGTGATGCGCAGTCCTACTGGATTCAGGATTGCTCGGCTGCGACAGAGAATATCCTGCTTGCCGCGCACGGAATGGGATTAGGTGCTGTATGGTGCGGCATATACCCCATACAGCAGCGCGTCGACCTATTGCGCGACATGCTATCCATACCGTCAAATCTCATACCCCTCAACGTGATTCCTGTCGGATACCCCAAAGCTCCACAGAATCCGAAAGACAAATACGATTCCGCACGCATACACACCAACAGCTTTCAATAACCGCACTATGGACAACATACGACAGATATACTTTGCCGGCGGATGCTTTTGGGGAACGGAACATTTCTTCAAATTGATAACCGGAGTCACCGACACAGAGACCGGTTATGCCAATAGCCTGATTCCCGATCCTACATACAAAGAAGTCTGTACAGGCGCTACCAATGCTGCCGAAACCGTATGCGTTCAATATGATTCCCAACAGATATCTCTGCGCGAACTTATCCTGCTTTATTTTGCCACCATCGATCCCACATCTCTCAACCGGCAGGGCAACGACCGTGGAACGCAATACCGAACAGGCATCTACTATACCGACCCCGCCGACCGTCCGGTCATAGAGGAATGTATCAATGAGCTTTCAGCACATTATTCCGAACCGATAGCTGTAGAATGTGCTGAACTTGAAAATTTCTATCCCGCGGAGGATTACCATCAGGACTACCTCGACAATAATCCGTCGGGGTATTGCCATATAAGTCCGGGGTTGTTTGAACTCGCGCGCAACTATTCTCCACGGTACCGCACACCCTCTGCTGCTGAATTGAAGCAAACCCTCACACCCATACAATACGAGGTGACGCAAAACGGCGCAACCGAGTACCCGTTTACCGGAGAATACACCGATACCTTCGAACCGGGCATATATGTTGACATCACCAATGGTCAGCCGCTGTTTATATCCACCGACAAATTCCATAGCGGATGTGGATGGCCGGCATTCTCCCGTCCGATAGCAGAATGGAACGTTACCGAACACATCGATACCTCACATGGTATGACACGCACGGAAATACGTAGCGCCACAAGCGGCTCACACCTCGGACATGTATTTCCCGACGGACCCCGGTCATCAGGCGGTATGCGCTACTGCATAAACAGCGCCGCACTCAGATTTATCCCTGAATCCCGTATGCGGCAGGAAGGCTACGGCGAATACTTGCACCTGCTTGACCATTGATTACCTCCGTTCCCTCCCATTACATTATATCGATTAAGTGGTTCGGATAAATGAGTTAATGTTTATTTGAGACACTTATATAGTCGGTTACATTATATATTTCAGCTTTTTCAATTATTACCTCGGCAAAGCTTACACCACATCCCTACTTTTTTGTAATTTTGCGGATTATGGAAAAAAAGGACGCAATAGTGGTGTACGGCGCATCAAGCGAAAATATCGCCGACAATTATAAATCGGCGGCTCATGAACTCGGTAAACTTATAGCCGCAGCAGGAAAAACTCTTGTTAGCGGAGGTGGCAAGGCAGGTCTTATGAAAGCTGCAATAGACGGTGCCACAAGCAATGGCGGTACCACTATAGGCGTGTTACCTCAATTCATGATAGAGCGCAAATGGCAACATCCGGGATTGACCGAGATTATAGCGACTCCCGATATGCACACGCGCAAACGCACCATGGCTGAACTGAGCATGGCTGCCATAGCTTGCCCCGGCGGATGCGGCACATTCGAGGAGCTGATGGAAATAATTACATGGCGCCAACTCAATCTCTACCATGGACAAGTGGTGATATTGAATACCGACGGCTACTACGACCCGCTCATACAGATGTTGCAGCGTACCATCGACCAAGGATTCATGCGTGGCGACCACGCCGGATTATGGCATGTGGCTTCAACACCCGCACAAGCCTTGGAAATGGCATTGATGCCATGTGACATTTCGGAATTCACACAAAAGATACATTAACGCACACCCGCACAATGCCTATAACCGACGCACATTACGCTCCGGCACTACAGCTCATGCCATTCGACACACTGCACTGCAGTGAGACCGAAGCTCCGTCGGCATACAGCGAACGGTCAATCACAGTTACCGGCAGGATTCCGTACACCGAAGGACTTCCGTGTGAACCGCGCACACTTCTTCCAGGCTATGATACGGGGGTGATGTGCATGCTCATTGTGCTGTTTCTCATCATAACGGCTAATTTTCGACATTACTCCACTTTCATCAAGACCTTCGCGCAAAACCTTTTCACAGTACGAAGCCGCGCCAACGCATTCGACGAGCACCATACTATGAGTGAGACACGCGTACTCGTATCACTGATCATGCTGGTGTGCGTATGCGAAGGAATACTTGTATTCAGTGCACTCTCCCTGACACACACCATATCCGATACATTCCTTACCATAGGTGCCATCACTGCTGCGACATCCATATATTACCTTTGGCAACTCGCAGTCTACCGTATGGTAGGATATGCATTCACATCCCCCAACCACTCCACACAATGGATAAAAGGATTCAATGCATCCCAGTCATTGCTGGGAATAGTACTCGTGATACCGGCACTTCTCGTACTGTTCAATCCGGGCATGGCACCGCTGTGTGTAAGCATAGGTATATTGCTCTATTTCATTGCCAGAATTATATTTATAGCTAAAGGTTTTAGAATTTTTTATAACAATTCTTTCTCCTTGATGTACTTTATTTTGTACCTTTGCAGCTTAGAAATTATACCGCCCCTTTTGATGTATAAAGCGGCACTCTTTCTCATTCCTATTCTTTGAAATTTAATTTGAGCCAAGCGTGAAAGTTAAAAAAGTATTAGTATCTCAACCGAAACCCTCGTCGGAGAAGTCGCCTTACTATGAAATAGCCGAGAAATACGGTGTACAGATTGAATTCCGTCCATTCATTAAAGTTGAAGGACTCACCGCAAAGGAATTTCGCCAATCTAAAATTTCTATCACTGACTTCACCGCAATTATATTTACCGCACGCACAGCGATAGACCATTTTTTCCGTCTGTGCGAAGAGATGCGTGTCAATATACCCGACACCATGAAATATTTTTGCACCACTGAGTCTATAGCTCTTTATCTACAAAAATATATCGTGTATCGCAAACGCAAGATATTCCACGGCACAACCGGCAAGCTCGATGGCTTACTTCCCGCCTTGGTAAAGCACAACAAGGAAAAATACCTTTATGTGGTAAGCGACGTACACAAAGATGATACCAATATCTTGGACAGCAACAAAATCAATTATACCAAAGCTGTGATGTACCGTACTGTAAGCAACGATTTCGGTCCTGACGAACCGTTCGACTACGATATGCTCCTTTTCTTCAGCCCCTCCGGTATAGCATCATTATTGAAGAATTTCCCCGAATTCAAACAAGAGGATATCAAAATAGGCTGCTTCGGCACCACGACTGCTCAAGCAGTGAAAAACGCCGGTTTACGTCTTGACATGGAAGCTCCGTCAGTAAAGGCTCCGTCTATGACTGCCGCACTTGACCTGTTCCTTAGCGAGGAATCTAAAAAGTAACTTTACCGCACACATCCGATTGACAGGCTATAGACTATACAAAAAAGAAAAACTTTGCAGTCTGACTGCTATAGAATCACTGTTCGCGCCCACCGCTACAAAGGCCGGCGCGAACAATAGTATTATCGCCTATCCATGGAGAGCGGTATGGCGTGTCAATGACATCCGATGTGTGAAGTGTCCGCAATTTCTCATAACCGTACCCAAAAAAAGACTGCGTAAAGCCGTTCAGCGTGTGACCATGCGCCGACGTATGCGCGAAGCATACAGATTGCACCGCAATCTGCTTCCGGAATCAACACCGGTAGACATAGCCTTTATCTATGTGGCAAACGACCTTACCGATTACAGGCATACTAAAAAATCCATAACCAAAATACTCAACGGTATAAAGGCTCAACTCGACAAAGACCCTTCACAACCCTGATATGTTACGACGCATATTCATACTGCCCATACGGTTCTATCAATTATGCATATCACCAATGCTTCCGGCTTCATGCCGGTTTACACCCACATGCAGTCAATATGCAGCGGAAGCCATAATCAAACATGGCATATTTAAAGGCACATACCTTGCCATACGTAGAATATTACGTTGCCACCCATGGGGAGGACATGGTTATGACCCTGTACCATGAACATAATAACAGACATACATACACATCATCCAAAACCGGACGCAATAGTAGATATCGGCACGGGAAATAAAAATCTGCCAGACGGATTCTTAGGTTCGGCAGGCGTACATCCCTGGCACTCCGACCAAAAAATAGATTGGGATAAACTCTCACAACTAATATCTTCTCCTTACATAGTGGCAATAGGGGAGTGCGGTCTTGATGCACTACATGGCGCTGATATGGATACACAGATTAGAATCTTTGAAAAACATATTGAGCTCAGCGAACAGTTACACAAACCTCTTATTCTACATTGTGTACGCACACATGCAAAAATATTGGAAATGCACCGCAGCATAAAACCCCGGCAGGAATGGATATTCCACGGCTTCAGATTACGTCCGACAATAGCTGCCGCCCTGCTATCGGAAGGAATAAATCTATCCATAGGAGAACATTTCAATGAACAATCCTTAAAAATCATACCTGAAGAACGATTGTTCCTGGAAACCGACGAAAGTTTATTGACCATACAAGATATAGCATCGCACATAAGCAAAGCAGTTAACCTTATACCGGACTATATTGTTAATATTTCGGTTAATAATATCAAACGTGCATGTAAATTATAATTTGCCGTCACGTTATAGCCATTTGACCTACTATTACTAAATTTGCAACAAAATAATTGCATCACCCCTTATAACTGAATAACATGAAAGTAATAAATTTTGCCGATACCCCATCATTGGTCAACCAATACATGACCGAACTGCGCGACGTGAACATTCAGAAAGATATGCTGCGTTTTCGCCGCAATCTCGAACGTATAGGAGAAATCATGGCATACGAGATAAGCAAAACCATCAACTACGCCACAGTAACAGTAGACACTCCTCTCGCTCCAGCCATATGTGAGGTGGTGGATGAAAAATTGGTACTTGCCACCATATTCCGCGCAGGTGTTCCTTTTCACAAAGGATTTCTGGACTATTTCGACCACGCTGAAAATGCTTTCGTATCAGCTTACAGAAAATATAAGGAGAAAGAAAATTTCGATGTGTTCATTGAATATATAGCATCACCTCGTCTCGAAGGAAAAACACTCATCATAGCCGACCCGATGCTTGCTACAGGAGCATCAATGGAACTAAGCTATCGCGCACTGCTCACCAAAGGCATTCCCGACAAGATACACGTGGCATCCGTCATAGCATCACGCAAAGCCATCGATTATGTGAAATCGACATTCCCCGAAGATAAGACAACTATATGGGTAGGAGCAATAGACGATGAAATTAACTCCCATTCATATATAGTACCCGGATTAGGTGATGCAGGAGATCTTGCTTACGGCATCAAGGAATAACAGAACCCACACAAAACAATTATAATAATGACAATTATTATAATGATAGCTTGGACCTGAAATCCAAGCTATTTTTCATATAAGAAACCATGTAAATTTACACTGTTGATAACACTGTTGATAATATTAAATAACGATTGGTAACATTATAGCAACTTAATTTGCATTTAACACTTGCAACGGCATATAACCATTTCAATGCATACCCAAAGAAAGTTAACACAAACATCTGACACGCTTTTTAACCGGTATTTCAACAGTAATCAACGGAAATATGGAGGAAAGTTACTAACTTTGCATATTATAAACATGATGTTGATAACCTATTTAATAGGCTAATATACAAACCAATCGCATGTTAATAATTAAAGAATATGGTTTGATAACATATTAATAACCTAAAAAGCAAGAAACAGGCTTAAAAGTTATTTCAAATATTTACAGTCATTACTATTATTCTTTAAAGAGATTTTTTGAAAAACTTAAAACTTAAATAGTAATATATGAATGTGGATAAAGGCTATGTGGATGTCCCCGTTGAATCCGGAATCAATCTCAAGGATGAAATTCTGAGATTGAAAAAAGAGAAGGGCGCGGTGATAATGGCGCATTACTATCAGAAAGGCGAGATTCAGGATATAGCCGATTATATAGGCGATTCTCTCGCTTTGGCTCAGATTGCGTCAACTATCGATGCCCCCGTGATAGTATTGTGCGGTGTCCACTTCATGGGCGAAACCACAAAGATATTATGTCCTGATAAGAAAGTACTCGTTCCGGATCTCAATGCCGGATGTTCGTTGGCTGACAGTTGTCCGGCAGATGAATTCGGAAAATATATAAAGGAACATCCGGGACACACTGTGATAAGTTATGTCAACACCACAGCACAAGTGAAAGCGCTTACTGATGTAGTGGTGACTTCCGGAAATGCCAAGGAGATTGTGGATAGTTTTCCTAAAGACGAGAAAATAATATTTGGTCCCGACCGTAATCTTGGCAATTATATAAATTCGGTTACTGGACGCAATATGTTGTTGTGGGATGGTGCGTGTCATGTTCATGAGCAGTTCTCGCTGGAAAAGATACTTCAGCTTAAAGCCGAACATCCGCAGGCTAAATTGCTCGTGCATCCTGAATGTAAGAAGCCGTTACAGCTCATAGCTGATAAAATCGGGTCTACAGCCGTATTGCTTAAATATGCGTGCGAATCGCCCTACAGTGAGTTTATCGTAGCTACTGAGAGCGGCATACTTCATGAGATGCGCAAGAAGTGTCCTGAAAAGACATTTATAGCAGCTCCTCCTGCCGACAGTACATGTGCATGCAATGACTGCTCGTACATGAAACTCAATACCATGGAGAAGCTGTACAATTGTCTCAAATATGAGTTGCCAGAGGTTGAAGTATCGGAGGAACTGATAGCAAAAGCCCGTCGTCCGATTGAGCGTATGCTTGAACTTTCGGCTGGATTAAAGAAATAATAATAACACATATATAATATATACCCAACGTATGGAATACAATCATAAAAATATAGAACAGCGCTGGCAGCAGTATTGGCGTGAGAATAAAATATACAAGACGGAGATAAATAAAGATAAGCCGAAATTCTACGTACTTGATATGTTCCCCTATCCATCGGGTGCAGGACTGCATGTAGGCCATCCGCTCGGATATATAGCTTCAGATATTTATTCGCGATACAAACGTTTGCAGGGTTTCAATGTGCTTCATCCTATGGGATATGATGCCTACGGCTTGCCAGCTGAACAATATGCCATACAAACCGGACAACACCCCGAGATTACAACGCGTAACAATATAGCCCGTTACCGTTCGCAATTGGATAAGATAGGTTTCTGCTATGACTGGGACCGTGAGATTAAGACATGTGATCCCGAATATTACAAATGGACACAATGGGCTTTCATAAAGATGTTCAATCATTATTATGATACCGCATTACAGAAAGCCATGCCTATAGACGCTCTGATTGAAAATTTCAACGAGCGTGGAACTGAAGGTATCAATGCCGCTTGTTCCGAAGACCTTTCGTTCACTGCCGACCAATGGAAAGCGATGGATGAAAAGCAGAAGAGCGACACGCTTATGAACTACCGTATAGCCTATCTTGGTAACACAATGGTCAATTGGTGTCCTAAGTTAGGTACCGTACTTGCCAATGATGAGGTGAGCGAAGGTGTATCTATCCGTGGTGGCTATCCGGTTGAACAGAAATTGATGTACCAATGGTGTCTGCGTGTATCAGCTTATGCACAGCGTTTGCTTACAGGTCTTGATACCATAGATTGGACAGATTCATTGAAAGAGACGCAGCGTAACTGGATAGGACGTTCCGAAGGTGCTGAAATGATATTTCCCATTGATGGATCGGATGTGGAATTGCAGATATTCACCACACGTGCCGATACTGTATTTGGTGTTACATTCATGGTACTCGCTCCCGAAAGTGAGTATGTGGATATGGTCACTACACCGGATTGCAAAGAGGCTGTAAAGGAATACATAGACAGCATAAAGCACAAGACAGAACGCGAACGCATGATAGATAAGAAAGTATCAGGTGTATTCACCGGTGCTTATGCCATAAATCCGTTATCCGGTAAAAAGATACCGGTATGGGTGAGCGATTATGTATTGGCAGGCTACGGTACGGGAGCTATTATGGCAGTTCCTGCTCATGATAGCCGAGACTATGCTTTCGCGCGTCATTTTGATTTACCTGTGATACCGCTTATAGAGGGTGCGGATGTAAGTGAGCAGAGTTTTGATGCCAAAAGCGGCAAAATGATAAACTCGGCATGCGAGGGACTTGACCTTAACGGACTGGATGTGAAGGATGCCATTGCAGCCACTAAAAAATATATAGCAGACAAGGGCATAGGTAAGGTTAAGGTAAATTATCGTCTGCGCGATGCCATATTCAGCCGTCAGCGTTATTGGGGTGAACCTTTCCCTGTATATTACAAAGATGGTGTACCTTACATGATGGATGAAAAAAATCTTCCGTTGCTTCTGCCTGAAGTGGACAAATATTTGCCCACGGAAAGCGGTGAGCCTCCATTAGGTCGTGCTAAAAACTGGACATCAGCAGAAGGTTATCCTATAGAATTATGTACCATGCCCGGATTTGCCGGTTCATCAGCCTACTATCTGCGATATATGGACCCGCATAATAACGATGCGTTGGTATCGGAGGAAGCCGATGCTTACTGGCGCAATGTGGATTTATATATAGGCGGTACGGAACATGCCACCGGTCACCTTATATACAGCCGTTTCTGGAATAAATTTCTCTATGACCTCGGTGTGGTATGTGAGGAAGAACCCTTCAAGAAACTTATAAACCAGGGTATGATACAGGGACGAAGCAACTTCGTATATCGTATCAAGGACACAAATACATTTGTAAGCTACAATCTTCGCAAGGAATATGATGTCACCCCCATACATGTGGATGTCAACATTGTATCTAATGACATATTGGATACTGAAGCTTTCAAAAAATGGCGCCCTGAATTTGAAACTGCTGAATTTATATTGGAGGATGGCAAGTATGTATGCGGTTATGCTGTTGAAAAGATGTCAAAATCCATGTTCAACGTGGTTAATCCCGACGATATAGTGGACAAGTACGGTGCTGATACGCTTCGTCTGTACGAGATGTTCCTTGGTCCTCTTGAGCAGAGCAAACCATGGGATACTAATGGCATAGACGGTGTTAACCGATTCTTGAAAAAGCTTTGGTCTTTGTTCTATAAGGGTGACCAATGGTTAGTGACTGATGACGAGCCTACAAAAGAATCGTTAAAGTCCATCCATAAACTCATAAAGAAAGTTACCGGTGATATAGAGAATTTCTCTTACAATACTTCCATCAGTGCATTTATGATATGTGTAAATGAACTTACTCAGCAACGCTGTCATAATAAGTCTGTACTCGAACAATTACTTATAGTACTTGCACCCTTCGCTCCTCATATCACTGAGGAACTGTGGCATCAGATTGGTCATGAAACTACTGTTTGTGATGCGCAATGGCCTAAGTACAACGAGGATTATCTTAAGGAAGATAATGTTACGTATGCGGTATCGTTCAACGGTAAGGCACGTTTCAATATGGAGGTTGCTGCTGATACTCCCCGTGAGGAGGTTGAACGAATGGCATTGGAAAATGAAGGTTCCGCAAAATGGATAGGTGATAAGTCCATACGCAAGATTATAGTGGTACCCGGTAAGATAGTTAACATTGTAATCGGATAATATACAATAATAATTCACGTTATATTATTTACGATAAATACTTTAATAACAAGAATATCACATGACAGTTAAAAGAGAAATAGTATTTGCCACAAATAACGCACACAAACTTTCTGAGATAAGGGAAATAATGGGCGAGGAGTGGCATGTGCTTTCACTTTCCGACATAGGATGTGATGTGGATATTCCGGAAACTGCCGATACTCTTCAAGGAAATGCTGAAATAAAAGCACGATTCATAAAGGAGCATTACGGATATGATTGTTTTGCCGATGATACCGGTCTTATGGTTGATTCCCTTGGCGGAGCTCCAGGGGTGTATTCCGCCCGGTATGCAGGCAGCAATCATGATTCCGTTGCCAATATGAATCTTTTGCTTGAAAATATGAAAGGAAAAAAAAATCGTAAGGCTCATTTTTCAACTGTCATAGCATTGATAATAGGTGACACCGTAAGGTTCTTTGAGGGTAGAGTCGATGGAGTGATAACAGAGTCACCGACAGGTAATGGTGGATTCGGTTACGATCCTATATTCATGCCAGAAGAGTGCGAAGTTACTTTTGCGCTGATGAGTGCGGAAGAAAAAAACTCCATAAGCCATCGCGGTCGTGCCACAGCTAAATTGATTGAGTATTTGTCGCAGATTTAAAATAGAACGCGTAAATAATATACATGAAAAAAAATTGTACGGTCGTATTACTTATACTTTTTCTACTGATACCTATTTTAGGCATTGCCGAAAATAAGCCTATAGGTACATGGACGGTTTATCCATCATTTGCCGCACCGGCACAAAAAGTTATCGATACAGAAAATATGGTTTATTTTCTATCGGGAAATAAACTGTTTTCATACGATAAGAAGAATGATGAAAATTACAGCTACACTATTGGAAACAAACTTTCCGATAGTGACATAACTGATATATATTATAACTACGATAAGAATTATCTGTTTATAGCATATAAGTCAGGCAATATAGACTTGTTGTATTCCGACGGCAATGTAGTCAATATGTCGGATATAATGGATGCTTCCATAGATCCTCCGCTTACTATTAATTCCGTTGCTTTTGACGGTGACAGAATATATGTGGCAACTGTATTTGGTTTGGTGGTATTCAATGAAACGCGCCATGAAGTGATACAATCCGGCATATATAATCTTCCTATTAATGCCGTTACCATAATGGGTGATAATATTGTGATACACCAAGACAGATATTTCTGGTTTGCTGATAAAAACGGTAGCATAGTAAAATTTGACAAATTCAAGCAACTCTATAATTATACAGCTCCTAAGGAGTTGATACCCGTTTCTGACAACAAGTTGTTGGTGCGTATTGACGATGGTAATTATTATATAACTATGCATACCATCGATTTTGAAACCTGTAAGCAAGTGGGATGGAAAGGGTATAGACCGGCATCATATTACTACTCTACTTTTTCATATACTTCACGTGGTAAAGATGGAAGTATATATTTTGTAGACAATAACAAATTGTATGCTATTGATGGCGACTATACCGCTGCCACATTCACTCATTTATGCGATTTACCGGAAGAACTGAAAGGATGCAAAATAGGTACATACAACGGTGTTAACTCTATATGGTCATTGAACAAGGATGGTATATCATGCCACAGTATCAGTTCTGATGGTGGCTTGACGGTGAGAATGGAACGGTTCCGTCCTGAGGAATTTTCGGTAAATAGTGTATATTATTTCTATCCTACACTTGATGATAAATACCTATATGTTCAAAATTTAGGTTCCACTGCTTATAAATTTGAAGGTGGTACGGCTGGTACCAATGTAGCTCAAAATGCATCGAGAATCAATCTTAATACAGGTGAGATTGAAGACATGACTTTATATCCGGTGGATACCCGTCTTAATCAAAATCCAACGGCAGATTGGTACAAATATGCCACTACTCATACAGGGCTTGCATCAGACTCTAAAGACCCGGATACATATTTTCTGCCAACACGTAATGAAGGTTTATTTAAAGTAAATAATGGTAATTACGTGGGTAGATACGATGATACCAACTCTCCGGTAGTGCTTGCCGATAACAGATGGATTTTTTATGGTGCTACCATGGATCGGGGCGGTAATTTGTGGGTAATGACTGCTGATAGAACACAAAAACAGTTGCCACTTATAGTATTGCCGGCTGCAAAATGTAAGCTCAATCCTGAAGATGTGAAACCTGAAGATTGGATTATGCCAGATATATCATCGGTAGGCTATTGGGGTGGGCAGGATGCCGTATTTCTCAATTGCAAAAAATCCAATATGATATTTGTGGTTACACATAATGGTAATTATAATAATCAGTTATTTGCTTATGATACCCGTGGTACATTCAATGATTTTTCCGATGATAGATTCTACCTATGGGAATCGTTTATAGATCAGGATGGTAATAAGCTGGAGCCTGCACGAAAAAATTGTCTTGTGGAAGATCATGATGGTAAGGTGTGGATAGGTACCAATGAGGGAGTTATTGAAATAGCCAATCCTTCAAATGCCATCAACCCGTCCATGACTGTAAATCATATCAAAGTTCCGCGCAATGACGGTACCAATACTGCTGATTATTTGCTTGGTACTGACAATGTGATGTCAATATCGGTGGATGCGTCCAACCGCAAATGGCTTGCCACATACGGTTCGGGGCTGTTTCTTGTATCTCCCGACGGACATGAGATTATAGAAAATTATACCAGCGATAACTCTCCATTGACTGACAATAATATAAATGCCGTATATGCCGATCCCAATAGTTCAACCATATACATAGGTCACCGTTCAGGTTTAATTACATACAGTACCGATGCTTCACCTGCTGAAGATGATTATTCCAATGTGTATGCGTTTCCTAATCCTGTGCGTCCCGATTATACCGGACCCATATATGTACGCGGATTAATGGATAACTCTCTTGTGAAGATAGCCGATGTCTCCGGCAATGTGATATTCCAAGGCCGTGCCGAAGGTGGTATGTTTGCGTGGGATGGATGCACTGCTTCCGGTAAGAGAGTGAAGACAGGTGTGTACTATGTGATGGTGTCGCAGAATGCTTCCGGTTCTGCATCGGGTGCTGTTACTAAAATAATGGTTGTGAATTAACAGTTGCGAGATATAATTGTTACTTTGTAAGTATTGATAACGAATACGATAAGAAATGGAACATAAACTCAGTTACCGTAACGAAGATGATAAATGCTATGGAGCTACCGGTATGGCAATAGCTGTGGTGGTATTTGATGGTGAGGATATGCTGTCGGCAGTTAATCTCGATGCTACGCCCGATAATGTACTTGAATTGTCTGAGGAATTTTATTTCGCCGGTAATCCCGGATTGTCGGCAAAAAGTGCATGGAACCGGATACTAAGTAACTTCAATCTCACCATGGCAACATCCATCGCTAATGTCATGTGTCGTAAGGTAGTGCTTGATAATGAAGCCGTGGATGCGGAAATAAAGCGTTTCTTACGCGATTTTATGCTCGATGAGGGTAAATCCACATGTGATCTCGATGAAGAGGAGACAGCGCGTTTATTTGATAAAAATTATACATATCTGCACCGTGTGTTCAATCACCATGGCGTCCAGGAAATAGCACATGATTTTGCCAATGTGCTGAAGCGTCGTCGTCGCATGACACGCATGGAGGTCATAGAGCAGCTGCGGGCACTCAGCATGCTTTAAAATATGGATGTGTCATCACAGAGAAAAGATACATTCCTGAAACATATAGCCTATTTGCAGATAATAGGTATAATTCTTGTAGTTTTTGGTCATTCATTCCATGAATATCCTGATGGTAGATTCGGAAATACCTTGCTCATTTATAGATTAATGAGTAGTTTCAGAATGCCATTGTTCATGTTTGTATCCGGTTTTCTGATGGTGTACACCACACGAAATAGAAATAAATCGCTAAATGATTTAGGTCTATTTTTCAGTAATAAGGTTAGACGTTTGTTATTGCCGTTGGCTTTTCTTACCGTGGTCACCTTTGTTCCAAGAGTACTGCTTTCTTCATTTGCCGATGAAGAAGTGAAATTTTCATTAGGTACACTATTAAGGTCCTTATTTTACAAGGATAGTCTTATAATACCCTTTTTCTGGTTTTTACATGCAAGTTTTATATTGTTGACTATAAACTATCTTGCTCTTACACTCGGTTCTATATTAAAAATCAGGGATTGGATAGTATATTCCGCGGTCACACTCATATTCGTGGTATTGGTATGCCTGCCTTGGAATTTTGGACAATTCCTATCGTTGTATAAGGTCAAGGATTTTGGTATTTATTTTGTATTGGGGGCGGTCTATTGTAGATATTCCGAATATGTGGACAGATATATCAATTGGTCTTCCACCAAGTTTTTTATCATGTCAGCAATATTATGGTCTGTGGCATTCTATTACTTTGAAGGCACATTATATATGCCTTTGTGTTCCATTGTCGGAATAGTTATGTGTATATCTTTTGCAAGAATACTGGAGTCTAACGACATAAAAATATTGGAACCATTTATAGGAGCCAATTACATGATTTTTCTTCTATCGTGGTATTTCAATATATTCTCACAGCAAGTATTGCACAGCTTCATGGATATGCCATGGTGGTTTTTCACTACTATATCTTTCGTTTCAGGTGTATATATGCCGTGGCTTATATACCGCTTTATGAAAAAGCATCATGCCGATAGCGGATTAGTGAGAGTGATGGCATTTCTTTTAGGACAATCATTTAAATCCCAAAATAAAAAGTTGACTGAGAAGGAATCTATTACAAGTATGGCATGATTACACCATCATGCCAAGGATTAGAGGTGACTCAGGTCCCATATTGAACAGCAGGTCGACTATGCTCATAGATGGGATAAATCCCAGTTTCTGTTTACGTACTTGATAATATTCTACTGTATTGGTCGGATATAGCTTCGTTTTTCTGTAATCATCTGATTCCAATTCCGTAGGCAAATCATTGAAATCAGTTTTATAAATTACAGTAGTGTCTATGCCCAGTAACTTGCGTATGGTGTGGTCAAGTCCATTGTTAAATTCAGTGATGCTTTTTCCTACCCATTGCTCGGAGTAAAAAGGTAGAAAATCATCAAGGTAATATTCAAAGAAGGGGGTACGTCCATACGCTGATTTTAGGGTGGTTAGATGTTGGTTCCACCAATGGTTGTGTCCCGATATCCTGATGTCGCTCCACAATGCCCCGCTCATGCTCACAGGTTTCTCTATGGGAACTGTAAGAGATATCGCACCATGAGTATCGGCGATGTCGCAACGATGCATGGTTTTGTGGCGTTTGTCAAATTTTAAGGTGTTGTCTACTACTGCTTCAGGATAAGCTGCCAACAATGCATAGTAGTCTATGCACGGTAGATATTCCGGTGCAAGTATTATACGGCGACCTTTGAATATGTAATCTGGACGTGACATCAGAATCCGGCGTTGGCATCTTTAAGGATGCGGTTCCAGCGTATGCCGCCATTAAGCAGCCCTTTGTCTTTATCGAACGATACGAGCACGCGCATAGGTTTACCCACTATGTGGTCTTCAGGTACAAATCCCCAGTATCGTGAATCAAGGGAGTTATCACGATTGTCGCCCATCATGAAATAGTAATCCATCATGAATGTATAAGTATCGGCCGGTTTTCCGTCGATATATACAGTCCCGTCCTTGATATATGCATCAGGATGGTATTCATAATTACGGATTACACGTTCGTATATGGCCCAATTCTCAGCATTGAGCTGTATAGTTTCTCCCTTCTTAGGTATCCAAAGTTCGCCGTAGTCGGCGCGTGTCCAATTGGCGCTGACGCCATCCGGAAAGAGATATTCTCCTTTGGGTGCCGGCATTTTCATAAGTTTCAATACCTCCGGATTGTCTTGAAGTGATTTTACCATGGACTGTGTCAATGGTGATACATATACCGGAGGTACTGAACCATCGGCATTGACAGTAAAACCTAAAAGTTTAAGACTTTCTATATCGGTTGGGGTCACTTTCACCTCATTACGGTCGTCTTTGGCTATCCCGAGTTTCTCCCAATCGAGATTGCTTAATGGACGGGAGGTCTGGAAATAGTAGTTGAACTGTACGTCGGTAGGCATGGGTTGTTTCTCACCATTGATGTATATCTGTCCGTCTACTATTTTTATGCGTTCTCCAGGAAGACCTACGGCACGTTTCACATAGTTTTCGCGGCGGTCCACCGGACGGTATATCACTTCACCGAACTCCTTTTCATTGGCAAGTATGGTTTCACGTCCGAACATTTTCACTAATGTATAATAATCCGGATTCTGTACTTTAAGAGCCACGGTATCACCGGCAGGGAAGTTAAATACCACGATATCGCCGCTTTCCACATCGCCAAGTCCTTTCAGACGGTGATATTTCCATTGCGGCCATTCTATATAGCTTTTGGTGTTGATGATAGGAAATGTATTCTGGACCAACGGAAAATGTATGGGCGTCATGGGCACACGTGGTCCGTATGCCATTTTGTTGACCCACAGATAGTCGCCAACGAGCAGTGATTTTTCGAGTGATGACGACGGTATCTGATAGTTCTGTCCTACGAATGTGAATACAAAATATACAAGTATGAGTGCATACACTATGGCATCGACCCAGCTCATAATAGTACGCACAGCTTTGTTTTTACTATTTTTCCACCAAGTGAAGGGTATATATCCGGTGATATATATGTCAAATAAAAGAGGTAGGAATATCAGCACCCACCAACTGCCGAGCCAAGCTACCCAGGCTATGAATATTGCTGTTACTATACCGAAACGTACCCAACGTGTGGTCTTGGTTTCCTTGATGCGGCGTTTCATATCGCTGATAAAGTTGGCTTTGCTTGTATCGGTCATTTGTCGTAGGGGCTTATTTATTGAATATATCTATCAGTTTTGTATTGGCTATGATGCGGTGCATGAGCATGTCCATGGTGAGAAATCCCGATTGTGTGGCGACCCATTCGGCTGCTACCACCGCACCGAGTGCAAATCCCTCCCGGCTCTTTGCTTCATGCTTTATCTCTATGCTGTCGACTTCGGAGTTCCAATTTATTATATGGGTTCCGGGTACCTCTCCCTCGCGCTTGTGATTTATGCGCATGGCACCGTCGGTGGGGTCTTCTTCGGTCCAGCCTGTTATACGTGCGCAGTTGTCTATGATGCCGTTGGCAAGTGATATGGCGGTACCGCTGGGGTGGTCAAGTTTGTGTACATGGTGTATCTCCGTCATCTCGGGAGTGTACTGGGTGAAGTTATCCATCAATGCCGCAAGGTATTTGTTCAAGGCAAAAAACAGGTTTACACCGATACTGAAGTTGGACGTCCAGAAAAAGGTGGCACCTGTATCCTCGCACATCTTCTTTACCTCATCTATGCGTGAAATCCAGCCGGTACTTCCTGAAACCACCTTCACGCCTTGTTCAAATGCCTTTACATAATTCTGAAAAGCGGTAGCCGGGGTCGTGAATTCTATAGCCACATCTGCACTTCGGAATGCGTCGGTATCGAAGTCGGATTGATTATCGATGTCTATTATTGATACTATCTCGTGGCCGCGTTGGCGTGCTATACGCTCTATGGTCTTACCCATTTTTCCGTAGCCTATAAGCGCTATTTTCATATCATCATGTTTTTTATGGTGCAAAAATACTGAAAAAACAGATGCAAATCACACTGACAAGTCCGTATTAACCTATCTGAGTTATAAAATTATATAAATAACGTGAGTTTGATAAAATGAATAAAAACAATATCATCAGATTGTCGAAAAGAACTATAAGGATTTATGAGATTCTTTTATTAATCGAATTAAGCAGGTTACAAAAAAGTTTACTAAATTTGGAGTTATGTCAACTTCAATGAACCATAACTGCTGTCAATTCGAGACAATCAGCTACATGGCTGGTGCAATTATACTCATGACATTGGTACTGTCGTTCACGTTTTCGGCTATAATTATGCTTGCCGGATTCAGTCAATGCGCATGGACATTTCCTCTATCGCTCATTTTGTCTACGGGGTATATATTTTCGGTTGACGTTGGAATCAAGATTCGCATACAGGCTATCGCTGCGGTGGTAGGATGTATAGGCTTGTCGATAGTTATGTGTGCATGGTTTGAGGATCCCTCTTATGACGGTAATACATATCATCAGGAGACCATTGCCCGTATACTTAGCAAATGGAATCCCTATTGGATGATTGACGACTTGCCCTCCGACATGAGTCCGTGGACTCGTCATTACGCCAAAGGGTTGGAAATTATCTCATCATCCATTGCTGCATTTACGGGGAGTATAGAGAGTGGTAAAGCTGTCAACCTCATGCTAATGTCAGCCACAGCATTCTTGTTGCACCCGTTTTTGCGTTGGTTAATCCCCGGAATTTCACTTCGCAGTAATATCATTTTGATAATCGCGTTGGTTGCCAATCCAGTGGCAATGTCGCAGATGCTCACGTTTTACATTGATTACTCGAAGTATTTTTACATACTCCTCTCAATTATATTGTCCTGTCGGCTTACGGTCTCGCAAAACCGAGTTGGTAGTATGTGCGATTCGCTGTTGTTATCTGGGGTCATATTGCTTGCCATAGCTACGAAATTCAACATATTCTTTGAGGAAGGAATATGTATGTTCGCCATAATTGTGTGGCAATTGATCTGCGGACGCATCCGGGGAGTACGGCGAGTATGCGCATGTGGAATCTCTGCCTTACTAGTAGGAGTGTTGCTATGTTTTCATCCTTATGTGACCAATTATATTACTTCCGGACACCCGCTCTATCCTCTCATGGGCAATTGTAGTGTCGACATCATGACCAAAAACACACCCGAGCTTTTTTCGCACGGACGAATTATCAATTTCTTTTTATCATACCTCACTCCTACAATCCCTACATATGCTGCACGGGTAAACGGTTTTGGTTTTGTGACAACAATCTTGCTTATACTCTCTGTCGTGGTTTTCGTCCGTAGTCATCGTTATGTACCCGTATGGATGTGGTATGGTCTTGTCGTCACGTTGGTCTCATGTTTTATGTATGACCAGCTCTGGTGGGCCAGATACGTATGTCAACTATGGCTTGTGCCCTGCATGGCCTTTATGGTAACGCTCATCTATGCCCCGCATAATAATGTGTGGATGCGTAGAGCGTTTTCCTCCATGATTCTGCTTGGCGCGATACTCTCATTTAGCTCGACGTTATACATTTCTGCGCGACTCACAGTTGTACGTCAGTTTTTGTATGAGATGGGGCGGCTACGCAAAATTGAGGTTTCATACACAGCCCCCTCGTTGGAGAGACATTTCTCCGAGTATGGCATTGAAGTGACGACGGTCAGTACCGAGACATTTAGCAGGTGTGAAAAGACAGGACAAATATCTTACTACGGTGAGATTGGTGATGCAGCCTACTTTCCTACAATCATTGCGACTCCCAGCGAGATTGACGCTTTTACGGAATGGGGACGAAATTTTGGTTTCGACGTTATTAAGATGAGTTCGAAATAAGAATTCATCTTAAATAGCGGTTTTGTTATGTGATTTTTCCCGGATTATTGTGCGTATAGACAATCAGGGACTATGAATGTATCACGTTTCATAGTCCCTGAATATATCTTTAGATTGTGTGGTATCAGAGGAATTTATCGTCGAAGCGTTGTTGTACGTCATTTACCATCTGGCGTATCTTCTGTTCCTCATCTTTGGGACATATCAAAAGCACGTCGGCTGCATCGGCTACAATGAAATCCTTCAGACCGGATACCACCACAAGTTTATTGTCGGGTGCCATGAATATGTTGCCCGATGAGTTATATGCTATCACGTTGCACTTCTGTGTCACGTTGGCGGCAAGGTTCTTCGGTGAATTATCGTAGAGTGAGCCCCATGTGCCGAGGTCGTTCCATCCGAATCCCGCACATTCCACATACACATTGTCAGCCTTTTCCATAACGGCGAAGTCAATGGATATCGACGGACATGCCGGGAAGTGGGTTTTGATGAATTCCTGCTCCATGGGCGTTCCGAACACGCCTATTCCTTTGTCAAATTCTCCGGCAAGGTCACTTACATATTTATGAAGCGCATTTTTTATGGTCTTGGCTGTCCAAAGGAAAATGCCTGCGTTCCAGAAAAATTCACCGGAGTCCACAAATACCTGTGCTATCTCCCGGTCCGGTTTTTCCGTGAATGTCTTTACTTTAAGTAATCCAGGCTCTATCTCTCTGCCTATCTGTATGTACCCGTAGCCGGTTTCGGGGCGTGTCGGCTCGATTCCGAGTGTGAGCAGCGCATCGTTCGATTCCACAAATTCAAATCCGCGCAACACACATTCTTCAAATAGTGGTTCGCGTGTGATCAAATGGTCACTCGGAGTCACTATCATGGATGCTTCGGGATCCTTGGCAGCTATGTGATATGCCGCCCAGGCTATACATGGGGCGGTGTTGCGGCGGTCCGGTTCAGCGAGAATCTGTTCGGGAGATACTTCCGGAAGCTGTTCGCGCACCAAATCCACGTAACGTTCGTTAGTCACCACCAATATGTTTTCGGCTGGAACCAAAGGAAGTATGCGGTCGTAGCTCATCTGAAGCAGCGATCGTCCGGTGCCGAAGAAATCTATGAATTGTTTGGGTTTGTCAGTACGGCTGTAGGGCCAGAATCGGCTGCCTATGCCGCCGCACATTATAACGCAATATCTATGGGAAGCGCTCATAACAGTAATGGTATGATGTGTTTCGTTCTTTTTGAAAATAGTAATACGGTGCTAAGTTAATCAATAACTTTATAATAACCTACTTCGTCATTGACTATTTTATTGCCTGTATTGGAAGAATAAAGTTAAAAACTGACTGTTTTGTGCTTATGGAATATAGTTGCTAACTTTGCCGGCGCAATAATGATATTCAACTTAGGTGTTTAAAAAACAGAAATAAAACTATGTCTACCTATAACGAAAACGCAAAACCTAAAGTAACCGCTGCCCGCTGCCGCGAAATGAAGCGTAAGGGCGAAAAGATAGCTTGCCTTACTGCCTATGATTACACTATGGCACAGATTGTGGATGCCGCCGGTGTCGATTTCATACTTGTGGGTGATTCGGCTGCAAATGTGATGATGGGCTATGAAACAACATTGCCTATAACCCTCGATGATATGATTACCTATGCCAAGGGTGTGGTACGTGGAGCCAAACGTGCTATGGTAGTGGTGGATATGCCGTTCGGATATTATCAGGGATGCCGCGATACGGCAATCGAATCGGCTGTACGTATAATGAAGGAAACCGGAGCTGCAGCTGTGAAGATGGAGGGAGGCTCGGAGATACGTGAATCCATAGCAGGTGTGCTCAGTGCCGGTATCCCGGTATGTGGTCACCTCGGTCTTACTCCCCAGTCGGTAAATAAATTCGGAGGTTACGGAATCCGTGCTAAAGAAGATGCCGAAGCTCAGCGTCTGATTGACGATGCCAAGATGCTTGACGAAATGGGCTGTTTCGCTATAGTTCTTGAGAAGATACCTGCCGCACTTGCCGCCAAGGTGGCTGCTGAAGTAAGCGTTCCTATTATCGGTATCGGTGCCGGCTCTGGAGTGGACGGACAGATTCTCGTGGTGCAGGATATGCTTGGTATGAACCGTGGTTTTTCGCCTAAATTCATGCGCAGATATGCTGATTTGGCCAATGTCATGGAAAATGCGCTCTCTCGCTATGTTTCAGATGTGAAATCCGTGGATTTCCCCAACGAATCCGAACAGTATTGATTTTTTCGGGTGAATCAGAACCTGTACATAAAAATAATTAAGCTCGGGCTGCCGATACTTATCGGGCAGCTCGGCTCAATTATAGTGGGGTTTGCCGACACTACCATGGTGGGGCATTATTCCACTGAAGCACTTGCATCGGCTTCGTTCGTCAACAATCTCTTCAACGTAGCTGTATTTGCTTCTTTGGGATTCTCCTACGGACTGACGCCGCTTGCCGGAGCATTGTTTTCACAAAAACGTTACGGAGAAATCGGTTCGCTTATGCGCTCGGCGCTCGCGGTCAATATTATGTTTGCATTGCTATTGACTGCTGTGATGGGTACGATTTATCTCAATATCGAGAATCTTGGACAACCCGTAGAGCTTTTGCCCATAATACGCCCGTATTTCCTTATCGTTCTTGCGGGTATGATTCCGCTCACCGTATTCAACATCTTCGCACAATGGAGCTATGCCATCAACCGCACGCGTATGCCCATGTGGATAATACTTTCAGCCAATGCCATTAACATCCTGGGTAATTATCTTCTTATTTACGGTAATGCCGGATGCCCTGAATTGGGATTGAATGGTGCAGGCATAGCCACTCTCACGGCACGTGTGATATGTGCGGTGAGTATCATGGCGATATTTTTCTTCAGTAAACCGTACCGCCTGTACCGCGATGGTTTTGTAGCCGGACGGATTAACATGCGTACCTCAGGTCTTATAGTGCGTACCTCTTTGCCTGTATCCATGCAGATGAGCTTTGAATCCGGTTCGTTTACCATGGCAGCCGTTATGGCAGGATGGATTGGCGCCATTCCATTGGCTGCATTCCAAGTGGTGGTGATATTGGGTACGCTCGGATTCTGTGTCTATTACAGCATAGCGGCGGCTGTATCGGTGCTCGTGTCTAATGCCGCAGGACTTTCTGACAGCACGCTCATGCGCCGTACCGCATTTGCCGGTTACCGTATTATGTTGCTGCTCGCCACTGCATCGTCATTATTATTCATATTTGCGGGAAATGAGATAATACATCTGTTCACCACCGATCCGGCTGTTATAGTCACAGCTCTCACGCTCATAGTTCCGCTGGTACTTTATCAATATGCCGATGCCACACAGATTACATTCGCCAATGCCTTGCGTGGAACATCCAACGTGATGCCCATGTTGTGGATATCGTTTGTAAGCTATATTGTGATAGGCATTCCTGCCACATGGATTCTCGGATTCCCATGTGCATTGGGCATATACGGTATTATACTGAGTTTCTCGGTCTCATTGATAGTGGCTGCCGCACTTTTCCTGTTATATTTTATGCGCACTACGCGCCATACAGCCTGATAGCGGTATAATTTTACGGTTAATTGCTTCGGATGAAGCGATGTTTTTTGCAGTGGTTGAAAATTATTTGGTATTTTTGCGGTTACATATAAATCTTTGAGCCGATGACTTACGAGTATGATTATCTGGTGATAGGGTCGGGCATTGCAGGTATGAGCTTTGCATTGAAGGTTGCCGCTCCCGACAAGAAGGTGGCATTAGTGTGTAAAACCACTTTGGATGAAGCCAATACGGCACTTGCACAGGGTGGTGTAGCCTCGGTGACTAATCTTGCCGTTGATAATTTCGACAAGCATATCGAGGATACGATGATAGCCGGTGACCGTCTGAGCGACCCACAGGCAGTGCGCAAAGTGGTTACCGAAGCCCCGGAGCAGATACGTCAGCTTTTGGAATGGGGAGTGGACTTCGACCGCAATGCCGACGGTGATTTTGATTTGCATCGTGAAGGCGGGCATTCGGAATTCCGGATATTGCACCATGCCGACAATACCGGCTTTGAGATTCAGCAAAGTCTTATCAAGCGTGTACGTGAGAATCCATATATCGATATTTACGAAAATCATTTTGCTATAGAGATAATCACGCAGCACCATCTCGGAAAGATAGTGACGCGGCGCACTCCAGGTATCACTTGCTATGGCGCCTATGTGCTGAATCCCGATACGGGTGGCGTCGACAAATTTCTGTCGCGAGTCACACTGATGGCGACCGGAGGTGTGGGAGCTGTATATACCACAACTACCAATCCCCTTGTAGCCACAGGCGATGGTATTGCCATGGTGTACCGTGCCAAGGGTACTGTTCAGGACATGGAGTTCATACAGTTCCATCCCACAGCGCTGTTCCATCCCGGCGACCGTCCGTCGTTCCTGATTACAGAGGCTATGCGCGGCTATGGTGCCGTGTTGCGTAATCTTCGTGGTGAAGAGTTCATGCATAAATACGATCCGCGTCTTTCACTCGCTCCGCGCGATATAGTGGCACGTGCCATTGATTCCGAGATGAAGCTTTATGGCGATGACCATGTGTATCTCGACGTTACGCATAAGGATGCCGAGGAAACAAAACGTCATTTTCCCAATATATACGCCAAGTGTCTGTCACTCGGCATAGACATAACCAAGGATTACATCCCCGTGGCACCGGCAGCTCACTACTTGTGCGGTGGTATAAAGGTGGATTTGAATGGGCAGTCGTCGATTGACCGTCTGTATGCGGTAGGGGAATGCTCATGCACGGGACTTCATGGTGGCAACCGTCTTGCATCCAACTCTTTGATTGAAGCTGTAGTGTATGCCGACGCTGCTGCGCGCCATGCTTCATCCAATATATCGCACTATGATTTACGCCACGACGTTCCTGACTGGAATGATGAGGGTACGCGACACAATGAGGAGATGGTACTAATAACCCAAAGCATCAAGGAGGTTGGTCAGATAATGAGTGCCTATGTAGGTATAGTGCGCAGTAATCTGCGTCTTGACAGGGCGTGGAATCGTCTGGACATCCTTTATGAGGAGACCGAACGCCTGTTCAAATGCTCCAAGGCCTCGAGGGAGATATGTGAGTTGCGCAACATAATAAACGTGGGTTATCTTATAATGCGACAGGCTAAGGAACGCAAGGAATCACGCGGTCTGCACTATACGCTCGATTATCCTCCTGTGCCGCGTAAATGACCGTCACACAATCTTTTTATGTCCATTAGCGTTATATATAGAAATACCGTTTGATTCGTGAATAAACTGATAGTCACTATACTGATGCTGTGGACCGGGTTGTGCTTGTATGCACAGCAGCCCGATTTGCTGCCGATGCCCGAACCGGGCGACGGACGGCTCAATGACGCGCGTGGCTATTATTACACGGAAATCGATGGCGAGGAGGTGAAGATGATAGTGCTCAACAATGTCACTGTCTATCCTCCGCTCAAGTTCAAGAACAAGAAGGAGGAAGAATTTTACTGGCGCACGGTGCGTGATGTGAAAAAAACCCTGCCTTATGCCAAACTGATATGCTCCACACTGCTTGAAACATACGAGTACATCGAAACATTCCCAACCCAAAAGGAGCGTGAGGAGTATCTGAAACGCATGGAACATGCCATATTTGAACAGTATAAGCCTGTGCTTAAAAAATTTACCAAGTCACAGGCACAGATGCTGTGTAAACTTATAAAACGAGAGACAAACCAGTCAGGCTACAATATTATAAAAGCTTTCTTGGGTTCGTTCCGTGCCGGTTTCTGGCAAACGTTCGGTAGGTTCTTCGGTGTCAACCTTAAGGTTGACTACAAACCCGACAAAGACCGTAAGGACGCTATCGTGGAGCGTGTAGCTGTGGGTGTTGAACTCGGACAATTGTAAAACATAAATAAAAACCTTGAATCGCTGTCGACTCAAGGTTTTTTGTCTATCGTATTTGATAAGTTGATTATACGGTGAGGATTTCCTTTTCTTTGGCTGCGAAAAGGTCATCAATCTTCTTGAGATACTTATCGTGGAGTTTCTGTGCGGAAGCTTCGGCATCCTTTTCTACATCTTCGGGCATTCCCTGTTTTACGGCTTTCTTCAATCCGTCGATAGCGTCACGACGTGCGTTGCGCACCGACACCTTTGCGGTTTCGGCTTCAGCTTTCGATTGTTTTACCAATGCTTTACGACGTTCTTCGGTGAGCGGCGGGATGGAAAGACGTATTACCTCGCCATTGTTCTCGGGTGTGATGCCGAGTTCGGAATTGATTATGGCTTTTTCAATTTCCTTGAACATAGCCTTTTCCCAAGGTGTGATGGCTATGGTGCGTGCATCGGGTACCGATACGTTGGCTACATTTGAGATAGGTACTGCGCTTCCGTAGTACTCCACACGTATGCCGTCAATGATTTTAGGGTTAGCCTTACCGGCACGGATGTGGGCAAGTGACTCGTCGAGATAGGCTACAGCCAGCTCCATTTTTTCCTCCGCAGGATTCAAATAGTCTTTTACGTCCATATTATATCTGTGTTTCTGATTAATAAACTAATGTACCTATGGGCTCACCGGCTATTACTTTGGCAAGATTTCCGGGGGTATCCATGTCAAATACCACTATGGGCAGGCCGTTTTCCTTGCAGAGGGCAGTGGCGGTAAGGTCCATCACCTTTAGTCCGCGGTTGAGTACTTCGGCGTATGTGATTTCACTGAATTTTGTGGCAGTGGGGTCTTTTTCGGGGTCAGCGGTGTACACACCGTCAATCCGTGTGCCTTTAAGCATCACATCGGCGCTCACCTCTATGCCGCGCAGTGCGCTGCCGGTGTCGGTGGTAAAGAACGGATTGCCGGTGCCGCCAGCCATTATGGCTACGATTCCTGATTCGAGAGCTTCTATGGCGCGGCGGTAGCTGTAATGCTCACCTATGGGAAACATATTTATGGCAGTGAACACCTTTGCCGGCTGACCTATTGCCTCAAGTGCCGAACTGAGTGCAAGTGAGTTGATGGTAGTGGCGAGCATTCCCATCTGGTCGCCCTTTATGCGGTCGAATCCCTTGGCTGCGCCTTGCAGTCCGCGGAATATGTTTCCGCCACCTATCACTATGGCAACTTCCACTCCCTGTTGAACTATCTCGGCTATCTGCCGTGCATATTCGCCGAGACGTTCGGAGTCTATGCCGTGACCTTGGTGTCCCATGAGCGATTCGCCGCTCAGTTTCAAAAGCACTCTTTTGTATTTAGATCTCATAGTCAGTGATTGTTTTTACTTTTTCTGTACGCAAACTTACGTAATTTTTTGTGAGTCCGCAACCTTATCCTGTCAATTGCCTGCATTCAGCACCGGTTGTGCCGGTTCATCGGCGCAAAGTACTACCAGCAGATTGCTCACCATTGTGGCTTTTTTCTCTTCGTCGAGTTTGACCACTCCGTCGGCTTCTATGCGTTTCAGTGCCATATCTACCATGCTTACGGCTCCTTCCACTATCTTTTCGCGTGCCGAGATTATGGCGGTAGCTTGCTGGCGGCGCAGCATTACCGCTGCAATCTCAGGGGCATAGGCAAGATAATTCAGGCGAGCCTCCACTACCTCCATGCCTGCCATGGCGAGACGGTCGTTGATTTTACGTTCCAACAGTTCATTTATCTCCGAGCCTCCGTCGCGCAATGTCAGTTCCTCAGAGTTGCCGTCCGATTCGTCATAGGCGTAGTGACCGGTGACTTCACGGAGTGCCGCGTCGCTCTGTATGCGCACGAACTTTTCAAGCGCGGCACTGCTGACACCTGTACCGGTTGCTCCGAGCGACGCCGAATCTATGTCAAACACAGCACGGTAAGTGTCCTTTATACGCCATACAAGTACCATGCCTATGAGCACGGGGTTACCGATTTTATCGTTGACTTTTATTGGCTCTATATCCATGTTGCGCATACGCAACGATAGTTTTCGGCGTGTCATGAACGGATTCATCCAGAAGTATCCGACCCTGCGGCATGTGCCTTTGTATTTGCCGAAGAAAATCATTACACGAGCTTCATTGGGTTCCTGTGTGAAATATCCCACACATCCGAATATGAATAGGATTGATAATACAGCTGTTCCTCCGGCTGACAGAAGCAAATTCTCCTCGCCACCTTCAATTATGCACAGTATTATAAGTACAGGTATAAGAATGAATGTGAAAAAAAGCATGGCGAATCCGTTGATGAGCAATCCACCATATTCGTATTCTTGATTTTTGTCCATAGTAGTAAGTGTTTATGTTAGTATTTACAAATATACGTAGAATATTCGATGAAATCAAATATGGAATGTATAAGTCTTGTACATTGGATTGTGGATTGTTTCCATTGAATTATAAAGAAAGGGCAATGAGTCAAACCATGATTCATTGCCCTGAAAACTATAGTAATTATTATATATCTCGTTTAGATTAGCTTATTGCGTAAGTAGTTAAGAGATTGTGTATTTTTGCAGCTATTATTATTTTGGTTATGTGGGAGATGCTTGTTATCTGTAGTCGGCGAAACGTTTCTGAAGTTCCTGACGGGCAAAGAAGATACGGCTCTTGATAGTGCCCAGGGGCAGTCCCATCTCGTCGGCTATCTCATTGTACTTGTAGCCTGCCACGTGCATCTCGAAAGGCACACGGTACTTCTCGGGGAATTCGGCTATCGCCGAGGTTATCTCGTTGGCGCCGTAAGAACCCTCCGGAGTCTCGAGTCCTGAATCCTGCGAGAGGTTCAGGTGGTAGCAGTCCTCGGTCTGGTCTATGACGGTGGCGGAGCGCACCACACGGCGGTAGTTGTTTATGAAAATGTTGCGCATTATCGTGAACACCCAGCCCTTGAAGTTGGTGTTCTCAACATACTTGTCCTTGTTGTCGAGCACCTTCAGCGTTGTGTCCTGCAACAGATCGTAGGCGTCGTCGCGGTTGGAGGTGAGCATGTAGGCGAAGTTCAACATGTTTGACTGGAGATTCATCAGGCGGGTTTGAAATGCGTTAGTTTCCATAATAGCTGTTATTTTTGTGATGGTTAGCAACGTGATTGTTTAAATAGTTGATGTCGTTTGTTTGTTCCGACATTGCAAAGTTACGCACTTTTCATTTCTCCAAATTATTTTACAATTAAAATATGTTAATTAAATTACGATGTTGTTACACCACGAAACAACACATTAAAAACCACATATTTAAACAAATCAAAATATAGTCACATTTTTGTCACAAACAAGGCGATTTTATATCACAACACACACTATAACATATCACATATAACCACAATCCACTTCTAACTTTTACACCTTACAGAATGTTCTATACACGCAGCGACAAGGGTGAATGTCGCCATTTAATATTTTTTTATTAAAAATCTGCTTGGTGGCACAATATTTCACCTACCTTTGTGCCTTAATAAGCATTGTTAAAACAACAACAACGATGGAAACTAAAGAATTAGACCGAATCAGTTACGCTCTCGGATTGAGCATGGGCAACAACTTCCGAAGCAGCGGAATAGAAAAAATAGACGTTGACGACTTCGCCGCAGGTGTAGCCGCCGTATTTTCAGGCGAGAAACCCCGCATGAGCTACGATGAAGCAAAAGAAGAAATACGCAACTTCTTCCAGGCTATGGAAGAACGCCAGCGCGCTGCCGCAGCCGAAATGGGCAAGGTAAACGCCGCCGCAGGCGAAGCTTTTCTTAAAGAAAACGGCTCACGCGCCGAAGTAAAAACCACAGCATCGGGACTGCAGTACGAAGTACTCCAGGAAGGTACCGGCGCCACACCCGAAGCCGGCGACCAAGTGATGGTACACTATACCGGAAAACTCATCGACGGCACTGTATTCGACAGCTCCGTAGAACGTGGCGAACCAGCCACATTCGGTGTCACACAAGTAATCCCCGGATGGGTCGAAGCACTTCAGCTGATGAAAGCCGGCTCAAAATGGCGTCTGTTCATCCCCTCGAACCTTGCATACGGCCCCAACGGGGCAGGTGGCGTAATCGGACCGAACGCAACCCTGATTTTCGATGTGGAACTCATCCAGGTAATCGGCAAATAAAAAAAACAGAACAACAATCAATCAACATTAATTTTCAATATGAAAAAAATCATTTTAGCATGCACAGCCGTTGCTATGGGCTTAGGCATGATCAGCTGCTCTGGCTCAAGCACAGGCGAGCCTAAAAACTACGAAGATTCACTCTCTTACTACATGGGCAAGACCCAAGGCGCATACTTCGCCAAGAACGTGGACCAAATCCCCGAACCCGACAAATCTAAGTTCGACAAGGAATCATTCCTCCGCGGCCTCAAAACCATACTGGAAGCCGACACTGCAGAAGTTGGCTATCTTTATGGCGTTAGCGTAGGTCTCAATATGATGAACCAGCTCACCATGATGAGCCGTTCTGACGTCAATGTCAACCGCGACATGATTTACAACCAGTTCGCAGCCGCATTCAAACTCGACAGCGTCAGCGAAACCGAAATGGAAGAGCTCAACACCACCCTCAATGCCTTGATGAACCAAGCTCACCAGAAGATGATGGCAAAGCAGCAGGAACAGCAGCAGGCTGCCATGAAGGAATTGCAGGAAAAGGCCGACAAGAACAAAGCCGACGGCGCTGCATTCGTTGAAAAAGCCAAAGCCGACGACAACACTATCAAGACTACCGAATCAGGTCTGTCATACAAGGTTGAGAAGGAAGGTACCGGTGCAAAAGCCGTTGACGGCGACAAGGTGAAGGTAATCTACACCGGCAAACTCATTGACGGCACCGTATTTGACACCTCCGACGGTCAACCCGTAGAGTTCTCCCCCAACCAAGTAATCCCCGGTTTTGCCGAAGGTCTCAAGATGATGAACAAGGGTGCCAAATACACACTCTACATCCCCGGTGAAATCGCTTATGGAATGCAGGGCACACCCGACGGCAAAATACCCCCGATGTCCACATTGGTATTTGAGGTAGAAGTTGTCGACATAACCAAATAAATCGTAGCCCTACAGATTTAAACACCTTATACCCAAGTGCGACGCAGGGCACAAAACCCACAGCGTCGCACTTTTGTTTTTATTCTTATATACAAGAGACATACAAAGCCATGACAAAACCAAAACTCGTAATTCTTACGGGCGCCGGCATGAGCGCCGAAAGCGGCATATCCACATTCCGCGACAGCGGAGGTCTTTGGGATAAGTACCCGGTGATGGATGTGGCAAGTGCCGACGGCTTCGCACGCAACCCGCAACTGGTACACGAATTCTACAATACACGCCGGCGTGAGCTGATCAACACCCTGCCTAACGCCGGACACCGCGCACTTGTAGAACTCGAACAATGGTACGACACCTACATCATAACCCAAAACGTCGACAATCTACACGAACGCGCAGGCAGCACACAAGTGCTGCATCTACACGGCGAACTCATGAAAGTGCGCTCCATGCGCCATCCCGAGAGGATATACGAACTTACCCAAGAGAACCTCGACACCACCCCTGATACACGTGACTCATACGGCGACCCGGTACGCCCGCACATAGTATTTTTCCAGGAAGCCGTGCCCAATATAGAACCTGCCGCCGAAATCATGCAACAGGCGGACGTGGTGGTGATCATAGGCACATCCATGGCGGTATATCCTGCCGCCGGACTTATCAACTACGCCCGCCGTGGAATTCCGGTGTACTACATCGACCCCAACCCGGCACCGGTACCCGATTACATTACCGTAATACCGTTGCCCGCAACACAAGGGGTAAGAAAACTCATCGACATACTGCAACCCCGTTAACAAACACATTAAACTCCACTTATGAAAAAATACCTTACCGCAATAGCCGCTGCCATCATAGCCACGATGAGCGCAAACGCAACCGCGCCGCAATCCACCGCCGACTCACTCGGATACTACATAGGTCGCACCCAAGGCAGTGCCATGCTGAAACGCACAAACGACATGCCCGCCGACGCACAACAAACATATAAAGATGATTTCATACGCGCATTCCGGCTCGTAATGACTGCCGACACATCGGCAACCGGATTCATCGACGGCATAAACGTAGCCTGCGCCGCACTTAACGAAATCAACAAAATGGAAAACGCCGGAATTTCCGTCAACCGCAATATGCTCGCTGAAGAATTCGAACACGCATTTTCAGCCGGCAGCATCGACGAAGCCACCGACAGAGCCATGATGGACACACTGCAATCCATCCTCATTCCGCTCCAGCAGCAAGTAAGACGACGCAGCGAACAGGCACGCGAACAAGCTCAACGCCAATGGGAAGAACTCGCCGACCGCAATCTCGCCGCCGGACGCGACTACATCACTCGCGCCAAGGAAGCTGACCACTCCATCAATACCACACCATCCGGACTCGCCTATAAAGTAATCAAAAACGGAACAGGGTCCACAGCCACTGACTCCGACATGGTGGAACTCATATACACCGGAAAACGCATTGACGGCACCGTATTCGACTCATCCAATGGCAATACCGTGAAGTTCAGCCCCAAATCCGTAATCCGGGGATTCAGCGAAGGACTGAAGCTCATGAACAAAGGAGCCAAATACACTCTTTACATACCCGCCGAACTTGCTTACGGCATGCAGGCACCGCCTGCCATAGGACCCAACGCCACATTGATATTCGACATTGAGATCACCGACATACAGCCCGCTGATAAATAAGACATTACACATCCACGCACATTAGTGCGACACACCGCGCCGGTTTACATTTGCAAATGCAATGTAAGCCGGCGCCGCACTTCACAACACCCCATTACCTCAATACATTACCTCAATGTTGATAACTTCTCCGATTTTAACACCAAAAAATAACAGTTTAATTATGTAAACTTATTGTAAAATATAGTAACTTTACACCGGTATATTATATTCCGTCAACTACACCTTAAAAGCCTTTGTCACAATGACCGACAACGTGTATCACATACCTGCTTTGCTCCACGAGACACTCGAGGCACTCGACATACATCCCGGCGGAACATACGTCGACGCAACCTATGGTGGCGGAGGACACTCACGCGCCATCCTCGAACACCTCGACACGTCAGGACACCTCTACTCATTCGACCAAGATGACGAAGCCGTGAGCCGTGCCATAGCCGACGAACGTTTCACTATAGTTTACAGCAACTTCAGATTTCTGAAGAACTTCATGCGCTACTACGGAGTCGATGGTGTCGATGGTATTCTCGCCGACCTTGGCGTTTCGTTTCATCACTTCGACGACAGCACACGCGGATTCTCATTCCGGTTCGATGCCACACTCGATATGCGCATGAACCGTCGTGCCGAACACACAGCCGCATGGATTCTCGAAAACTATACGGAAAATCAATTAGCTGACATATTCACACTTTATGGCGAGCTAAAACAGGGTCGCCGCATCGCAGCAGCCATCGTCAAGTCACGCGAAGCGGGGCAACCCGTAACGACCGTACAACAGCTATCCGATACAGTAGCAAAATACATCTCGCCACGTAAAGAGAAAAAAGAACTCGCCATGGTATTTCAGGCATTACGCATCGAGGTCAACGGCGAGATGCAGGCACTTGAACAATTTCTGCAACAGGCGCTTCAAGTCCTAAAACCGGGAGGGCGGTTGGCAATCATCACCTATCACTCCCTTGAGGACCGGTTGGTGAAGAACTTCATGAAAACCGGCAACTTCAGCGGAACTGCCGAAAAAGACTTCTTCGGAGCCATCAACACTCCGTTCAAAGTATTGACATCCAAGCCCATCGTACCATCCGACGAGGAAATAGAGCGCAATCCGCGCTCACGCAGTGCAAAACTCAGGGTCGCCGTGAAATTATGATTTGAAAACTCCCTTGATATCATTAAGCAATATGGCCACTAACACAAAAGACAAATCCACCCGACAGGAAACATCAGGCTCCATAGTACGGCGTCTGATGTACGGACAGGTCGTATCCAGCGATTTCATAGCACGGAACTTTCTGGTTCTGCTTGCGATCATGTTCATGATACTCACATTCATATCAGGGAAATACACATGCATGACCAAGATGGAGGAAGTTCAGCGCCTTACACGCGAACTCGAAGTGGTCAATGCCGAACGTGTACGCGCACGTAGCGCCTACATGGGGCGCATCCGCGAATCGGCAATGCAGGAACTCGTCGACTCCCTCCATCTCAACCTCCACGTACAAGAATGCCCACCGTATAATCTCTCACTCGAAAAATGAAAAAGGAAAACCGCCGTAACATACTGTTCCGATACGGATTCATAGTGCTGATGATATTGATTGTATCGGCACGAATCACCTATAAGCTGATTGACAACACTATCATCTCAGCCGACAAATGGAATGAAAAGGCAATGAAAGAGCTGTCGCGCATCGACACCATACCTCCGGTACGCGGTAATATACTCGCCTCCGACGGCAGCATTCTTGCCACCAATCTACGTATCTACACGCCACGCATCGACTTCCGTTGCCCTAAATTCGACGAAAAAGCCTACCGCGCTGCCATCGACAGCATAGCCGACAGCATGGCGGTGTATTTCCCGCAACGCAACGCCAAACAATGGCGCGAGCACCTCGAAAAGCCACTTGCCACTCCCGATTCCGCACGCTCACGGTCTTACCCCGTCATCAAAGGCATATCCCATGAAGAGAGCCGTCTACTGTGTACATTCCCGTTCTTCAAACGCAAACGTCGCTACACCGGATTGAAGGTGGAGTCAGAGCTCGCACGCGTACGCCCCTACGGTGCCATGGCACGACGTAGCATCGGTGCAGTGGGTATGACCAAAGAAAACTCCTGCATCCACGGCATATATGGACTTGAGAAAGCACTCGACTCACTTCTGTACGGAAAACCCGGTGTGGCTAAGAAAGTCCCTCTCACAAAAGCCATAGTCAACTGGACCGATATCCCTCCACTCAACGGATACAATGTGCGCACCACCATTGACATAAAGATGCAGGACATTGTTGAAAACGAGCTTAACAAAGTACTCGAATACTGCAATGCCGACTGGGGAGTGGCAGTACTGATGGAGGTAGCGTCAGGTGACATCAAGGCAATATCCAACCTTGAGAAGAGTCCCATTCCCGGACAGGGATTTATCGAAAGCATGAACCGTGCGGTACTCGGTTATGAACCCGGCTCGGTAGTCAAGACCATATCCATGATGATAGCCTTGGAAGATGGAATAGTCAACAACATCAATGAAGTCATCACCACAGGCAAATCCTTTGCTTACGCCGGTGGGAAACCTATCACCGATTCCCACGGCGTGGGAGCGATGCCCGTACGCGAGGTCATCGAACGCTCATCCAACATAGGCATGACAAAAATCATCACACGCAAATACGGTGCTAATCCCGGCGCGTTCTATTCCCGGCTGAAAAGCATCGGATTTCTCGAGCCCATGCATACAGGCATAGCCGGTGAACTTCGCCCGCGCATCGACAGCCTGCCTAATAATACCACCGGACGCATAGCCCTATCACGCCAGTGCTACGGATACGCCACGGAAATACCTCCCATCTATACACTATCCATCTACAATGCCATTGCCAACGGCGGACGATATGTACGTCCCCGGTTGATGTATGGAATAGAGGGAAACGGCATTGACACCATACTGCCGGTGACATATATCCGCGACCGAGTATGCTCTGAATCCAATGCCGCCAAGATGCGTTCCATGCTCAAATCCGTTGTGTGGGGCGACCACGGTACCGCACGCCGCCTAAGAAGCGAGAAAGTCGAGATAGCCGGAAAAACCGGAACCGCTTACATGATTGAGAACGGCAGGTACAATCTATCAAAAAAACGCCTTGCCTTCTGCGGATTCTTCCCTGCCGACAAACCGAAATATTCATGCATAGTACTTACAAGCAATCCTAAGGAGAATGCACGTGGAGCGGCTTCCACCAGCGGGGAAGTACTAAAGAATATCGCCGAGAGCTTGTTTTCCCGTGGTCTGCTCGACAATAGTTCCGACTATAAGGCATCGCCCGGCGAACAACGTGCTCCACACCCCACGATGTACGCAGCCATTGACCGCTCACGCAACGGCAAGATTATGCAACATCTCGGATTAGGTAACTCAAAAGCCGTACTTGCCCACCCTGCAAAAACCACATCAGGCGTACCTGATGTCACCGGTTTAGGATTGCGCGACGCGTTATGTAGCCTTGAGAATGCCGGGTACAATGTACAGTTCCATGGGGCGGGATACGTGTGCGGACAGAAGCCGGCACCGGGAACACCGCTCAAACGCGGACAAACAGTGACACTAACCCTACGTGAATAAACAAACGAACATATAAAAAACATCATATACCACACGCACATGAAATCATTGTCTGACTTGCTTTCGGCCATAATGGTTGAAGAGATTATAGGGAGCGAGAACAAAGAAATAACCTCGCTCGAGTGCGACTCGCGAAAGATTAAACTTGGCTCGCTATTTGTGGCAGTCCGGGGATACAACGTCGACGGCCACAAATTCATACCGCTCGTCACTCTTGCCGGGGCGGCAGCCATTGTGTGCGAAGAATTGCCTGAACGTCTTGAATCAAACGTAACATACATCCGGGTAGCCAACAGCGCCATTGCCCTGGGATATCTCGCATCGCAATGGTGGGGCAATCCCTCACGCAAGCTGAAATTAGTGGGCGTGACCGGCACCAACGGCAAAACAACCACAGCCACACTCATTTATGAGATGGCTCGACTGATGGGATATAAGGCAGGACTGCTCTCTACAGTTTGCAACTACATCGACGACGAAGCCGTACCTACCAACCAAACTACTCCCGACCCGCTCACACTCAACGAGCTTCTGCACCGCATGGTAGTGGCGGGATGTACCTACGCAGCCATGGAGGTCAGTTCACACGCCGCGCATCAACACCGAATTGCAGGATTGCATTTCACCGGAGGTGTGTTCAGCAACCTCACCCGCGACCACATGGACTACCACAAGACGGTAGAAGCTTACCTCGCGGCAAAAAAATCGTTCTTCGACAATCTCCCCAAAGACAGTTTCGCACTCACCAATCTTGATGACAAGAATGGGCAGGTAATGCTACAGAACACTATGGCACGCAAATACACCTATTCGCTGCGCCAGCATGCCGATTTCATGGGCCGCGTGATAGAAAGCCGTCTTGATGGTACTCTTATGTCATTCAACGGCAGCGAAGTGGAAGTCTTGTTCACAGGTCGCTTCAATGCCTACAACCTTACAGCCGTATTCGGTGCATCGACACTGCTTGGATGGAACACTGATGATATATTGGTGGCAATGAGCCGTCTGGTTCCGGTTGCAGGACGTTTCCAGACATTCCGCAGCCCCTCCGGTATAACAGCCATAGTAGATTACGCACACACTCCCGATGCTGTGGTCAACGTACTCACAGCCATACGTGATGTGGTAGGTAACAAAGGTGCCATTCTCACAGTGGTGGGAGCCGGTGGCAACCGTGACAAAGGCAAACGTCCCATCATGGCAAAAGAGGCTGCATCCCGAAGCGAACGGCTTATCCTCACATCCGACAATCCCCGCGACGAGGATCCGCTCGATATTCTCAAAGACATGGAAGCCGGACTCGACGATGAAGCGCGCACACGCACACTCAGCATCGCCGACCGACGCGAAGCCATACGCACCGCTGTGGCACTGGCTCATCCGGGCGATGTGGTGCTCATAGCCGGAAAAGGACATGAGGACTATCAGGAAATCAAAGGTGTGAAGCACCATTTCGACGACCGCGAAGTGGTACGTGAAGTATTGAATCAGCAACATTAAACGCATAAACCACGCATAAATCGCTATGCTTTATTATCTGTTTGAATATCTCAACGAAGCCGGAGTCCCGGGCGCGAGGCTCATGGACTACATTACATTCCGTTCCGGCGCGGCACTGATGTTATCGCTGTTCATCGCATTGGTATTCGGCCGCAAAATCATCGACCGCCTGCAGTTGATGCAGGTAGGAGAGATAGTACGCGACCTCGGACTACAAGGACAGCTCGAAAAGAAAGGCACACCCACCATGGGCGGTGTCATAATAATCCTTTCGGTATTGGTTCCATGCCTGCTGCTTGGCGACCTCAGCAATGTGTACATGCAGCTGATGGTGGTAGCCACCATTTGGCTCGGCACATTAGGTTTCCTCGATGACTATCTGAAGATGAAACGCCACAACAAAGATGGCATGAAAGGCATCTTCAAGATTGTAGGTCAGGTGGGACTCGGACTGATTGTGGGCTTGACCATGTGGTTCAGCCCCGACATCACCATGCGCGAGAACGTGGAGGTAGTCAATGAAGACGAGACTGAAGTCGTGATAACCTACAAAGCCGAAAACGTAAAAAGCACGCAGACCACCATACCGTTTGTAAAAAACAACAACTTCGATTACTCCTACCTCACTCGCTGGATGGGCAAGGATGCCGTTCTCGGCGGATGGATTGTGTTCGTGCTCGTGACCATATTCGTAATAGCCGCCACATCCAATGGCGCCAACCTCACCGACGGACTCGATGGATTATGCACCGGTACCTCGGCAATAATATGTGTGGCACTCGCCATCATGGCATATCTCGGTGGTCACATAGGCTACTCCTCTTACCTCAACATCATGTACATACCCGAAAGTTCCGAGCTGGTGGTATTTATGGCAGCCTTCATCGGTGCTCTGATAGGATTCCTATGGTACAATGCCTATCCGGCACAGGTGTTCATGGGCGATACGGGCAGCCTTACCATAGGCGGCATAATCGCAGTATTCGCCATTCTGATACGAAAAGAGCTGCTTATACCCATATTGTGTGCCATCTTCTTCATTGAAGACCTCTCGGTACTAATACAGGTTACCTACTTCAAATATACCAAACGCAAATACGGTGCCGGACGGCGTATATTCAAGATGACACCTCTGCACCACCATTTTCAGAAACCGGGCAACAGCGGTATCGACGCACTGCTGCAAGCTCCGTTACGCGCCATCCCGGAATCGAAAATCGTGACACGCTTTTGGATTGTAGGCATACTGCTCGCAGCCATCACATTCGTAACATTGAAAATTCGCTAATCTCTTAATATGGAAAAGAAAAAACTCGTGGTGCTCGGTGGGGGCGAAAGTGGCGTAGGTGCCGCTATTCTCGCCAAGGATAAGGGGATGGATGTATTCCTTTCCGATATGGGTACTATATCTCCGCACTACAGTGCCATACTCGATGCTGAAAATATAGAATGGGAACAGGGTCAGCACACCATGCAACGAATACTCGATGCCGACGAAGTGGTGAAAAGCCCCGGCATTCCTCCCACCGTACCTATAATAAAGGCAATCGTGGAGCGCGGTATTCCGGTCATATCCGAAATAGAGTTCGCCGGACGATACACCGATGCCAAGATGGTGTGCATAACAGGTAGCAACGGCAAGACCACGACCACAATGCTCACCTACCATATCCTGAAAAATGCCGGGCTCAATGTTGGACTCGCCGGCAATGTGGGTCGCAGCCTTGCGCTACAGGTGGCGCGTGAACAGCACGACGTTTACGTAATCGAACTGTCGAGTTTCCAGCTGGAGAATATGTACCGGTTCAAAGCCAATGTAGCCGTGATGTTAAACATCACTCCCGACCACCTCGACCGTTACGACTATAAGATGCAGAACTATGTAAACGCCAAGTTCCGCATACTCAACAACCTCACCACCGAGGATGCATTCATATTCTGGCAGGACGACCCCGTCATACAATCCCAGTTGCGCCAGGTCACCACAGAAGCCCGGATGTATCCGTTTGCCGAACATGTAGAGCGTGATACCCGGGCATACGTCGACGACGATGACGAACTTGTCATATACACCCCCGACACTTCACTGCGCATGCCACGCGCCGACCTGTCGCTCAATGGATTGCACAACCTCTACAACTCCATGGCTGCCGCACTGTCGGCGTGTCTGCTCAACATCAAAAAGGACGACATACGCAATGCTTTGAGCGATTTCGAAGGTGTAGAACATCGCCTTGAATTCGTTGCCGACATCAACGGCGTTCGATACATCAATGATTCCAAGGCAACCAACGTCAACTCCTGTTGGTATGCCCTCGAAAGCATGCCGGCAGCGGATAAACCAAATGTGGTATTAATCCTTGGTGGTAAAGACAAAGGCAATGATTACAGCGAGATTGCCCCTCTTGTGGAACAAAAGGTAAAGACCATCGTGTGCATGGGCAAGGACAACTCCAAGCTCCTCGATTTCTTCGCCGGAAAGGTTCCGCAGATTGTCGACACTCACTCACTTGACGAAGCGGTAAAAGCATGTGCTGAAGCTGCCTCCGACGGGGACATTGTGCTCCTTTCGCCATGCTGCGCAAGCTTCGACCTGTTCCACTCCTACGAGGAACGCGGCAAGCTGTTCAAGGAAGCAGTAAGAAAACTACGTCAGTAACCGATTAAACTACACTCTCCACCGATATGGAAGAACCCGCAATCACCCCTACGGCTTCTATGGCCGCGAAATCGACGATATTGCCGGATGTGGAAGCAAGCAAGCTGGCACCTGTGGCAAAAGGCGACAAACACCTTTGGGGTATATACATATTCCTTTGTTTCATCTCCGTGATTGAACTTTACAGTGCATCGTCACGCGAAGTTACATCTGCCGGGATGGGGGTTTACGGTACCATCATACGACATGCATCCATGCTGTTTGCCGGCTTTGGACTGATTTATTTACTCCAGCGTACACACTACCGCAAACTGCTGTTATGGATACCCATATTCGCGATTTTAAGTGTAGTAATGATGCTTTATACCACCTTTTGGGGAGAATACATCAATGGGGCACGACGCAGTTTCAGACTTGTATTCATATCCATACAGCCGTCGGAATTTCTGAAATTATCAGCAGCTGCCGTAGTGGCGCTCATAATGTCCCAATGCCAGATTAAAGGCGGAGGGGTTACCAGAAAGGGAGTCTCATGGGCTGCCGGTATCATATTGCTATTCGGCGGTATGCTTGCGCCGCAGGGTCTCACAAACACCATCCTGCTCATGTGCATCAGCTTCTCCATGATGATTATAGGCGGAATAGGTGTGAAAAAACTGATGGTAGTGCTTTTCGTGTATGGAGCTTTTTTCGGAGGGTATTTAATCTTTACCAATTTACGCCATACATCAGCGGAACAAACTGAACAAGTCGACGCCCCCCGTTCTGCCCGCCAAGGCACATGGCAAAAACGCATTTCCAACTACATCGGCACAGGACAACCCAAATACGAAGAGGAGATAAACTCCGAAAACCGTCAGGAAATGCTCGGCTACATAGCACAGGCAAATAGCGGCGGCATAGGCGTAGGACCTGGAAATTCCCGTGAGACATCACGACTGCCACTCGCCTTCACCGATTATATATACTCTATAATAGTGGAGGAGCTCGGACTTGCCGGTGGTTTGTTCGTGCTCATACTCTACCTTTGGCTATTGGCACGCGCCAGCGCCATAGCCTCGCGATGTTCGCGTGCATTCCCCGCACTGCTCGTCATAGGCATGGCACTTACCATCGTATTTCAGGCATTGTTCCATATTTGTATCGTAACGGGGGTGATTCCGGTATCTGGACAACCGCTGCCACTCATATCCAAAGGCGGCAGCTCCATACTCGTAACATCAGTGGCTTTTGGCATAATGCTCAGTGTAAGCCGTTTTGCGGTACGTACCGGAAGCAAGAAAAAGGACATCAAAAATGAGATTGAAGTACTCCCCGAAGAGATTCGCGCGGAGAACCCCACTCAATTGTAATCAACAACACAGCGACAATATTCATGAACGATATAGACAGACCTAAACGTATATTGATAAGCGGAGGTGGCACAGGCGGACACATATTCCCCGCTCTCGCCATAGCCAACGCATTGCGCCGGCGTGACCCAGATACAGAAATCCTATTTGCCGGAGCCGAAGGGCGTATGGAAATGGAACGCGTACCGGCTGCCGGCTATGAGATAGTCGGATTGCCCGTAGCCGGATTTGACCGCAGACGGCTGTGGCGCAATTTCGCTGTGCTGATAAAACTGATGCGCAGCATGCGGCGCGCACGCAACATCCTTCGCACATTCAACCCCGACATAGCCATAGGCGTAGGCGGTTATGCAAGCGGTCCCATGCTCAAAGCCGCCCAGAAAGCGGGCGTACCCACATTGCTTCAGGAACAGAACTCTTACGCCGGAGTGACCAACAAGTTGCTCGCCCGTAAAGCCGCTGCCATCTGTGTGGCATACGACGGACTGGAGCGCTTCTTCCCGGCTGAGAAAATTATTAAAACGGGCAATCCCGTCCGAGCCGATATAGTCAACTCATCCATCGACAGCAAGCAAGCAAAAAAAGCATTGGGATTGAACCCCGACAAGCCGCTTGTACTTGTCGTCGGTGGCAGTCTCGGTGCACGCACCATAAACGAAAGTATCGCCCGCTATATCAACGATATTACAAACAGCGATGCCCAGATTCTTTGGCAGACAGGCAAACTTTATGCTGATGAATGTGCACAGATAGCCCATGGTCATACCGATGTCCAAGCCATGCCTTTTATCTCAGATATGGCAACAGCCTACCGTGCCGCCGACATTGTGGTGGCTCGTGCAGGTGCCGGCACCATATCGGAACTTCAATTGCTCGGCTTGCCATCCATACTCGTACCTTCGCCAAATGTGGCGGAAGACCACCAGCGCAAGAATGCACAGGCACTGGTCGACGCCGACGCAGCCGTGATGGTACTCGATGCCGACGCCCGCAATCAGCTTGGCAACGCTATAACATCGCTCCTCAACGATGAAAACAAGCGTAACACCCTCGCCCGCAATATCCGTTCCATGGCTATGGAACAAAGCGACGAGAAAATAGTGGACCGAATATATCAACTGTTGAAATAGACATCTCTACATATCTCTATGAGCGACATCAAGGACAAAAAAAATATATATTTCGTAGGAGCCGGCGGCATAGGCATGGCTGCGCTCGAACGTTATTTTCTGGCACGCGGATATCGTGTCGGCGGCTACGACCGCACCCCTACCGACCTTACACATGCATTGGAAAGCGAAGGCGTCAGCATAACATACGATGACTCAGCCGAAGCCATTGCGCCCGAGTTCCGCGACCCTAAGGATACACTGGTGGTGTACACTCCTGCCATACCCGATACCCACCCGGGCTTATGTTACTTCCGCAGCAACGGATTTGATGTTGTGAAACGCGCGGCAGTATTGGGTCTCGTCACAAAAGCAAGCCGTGCGTTATGCTTTTCCGGGACACATGGCAAAACCACTACATCGTCAATAGCCGCCCATATCCTGCATCAATCATCGGCTAAGTGCAATGCTTTCTTAGGTGGTGTACTGCGCAACTACAATACTAATTTTCTGCTCGATGACCATTCACCCTACAGCGTGATTGAAGCCGACGAATACGACCGTTCATTCCACCATCTGCACCCTTATATAGCCGTCGTAACATCCACCGACCCCGATCATCTCGACATCTACGGTACAGAGGAAGCGTACTTGGAGAGTTTCGCACATTTCACAGAACTGATAGCTCCGGGGGGTGCCTTGATTAAGCACACCGGACTGAAACTACGCGAGCGTCCCGACGAAGGAGTGACCGTCTACACCTACTCACGTACCGAGGGCGATTTCCATGCCGAGAATATACGCCACGAACATGGCTCCATCACGTTTGACTTCGTTACACCCGCCGGTACATACCGTGATTTCACACTCGGCGTTCCGGTGGAAATCAACATCGAAAATGCCATAGCGGCAATGGCTGCGATATGGGTAGCCGGTGAATTCGAAGAGGACAACGCACGCCGCGCTCTCGCCTCATTCATGGGACCTAAACGCCGTTTTGAATTCTGGCTCAAGGAAGAAGGGGCTAATGAACGTGCCATAATAGATGACTATGCACACCATCCCGACGAACTGCGCAACTCCATCAGCTCCGTCAAAGCCCTTTTCCCCGAACGCAGATTGACAGTCGCATTCCAACCCCACCTTTACAGCCGAACACGCGATTTCGCTCCACAGTTTGCCGAAGCTCTTTCGCTTGCCGACGAAGTAATACTGCTCGACATATATCCCGCACGTGAACTCCCTATAGAGGGCGTCACTTCACAGATTATCTTCGACAGCATCACATCGCCCGTGAAACGCATGATTTCCAAAGAAGAATTGGTGGATACGCTCAAAAACACTACCTTTGATATTCTGCTCACGGTAGGAGCCGGCGATATATGCAACTACCTCCCTGAGATAGTCAACAATGTGAAATAACACCTAACCCGCACACACTCCCCATGAAGTTCCCCCACATAAAAAGCTCCTGGATTTTCGGCACGCTCTCATGCCTGCTGATTGGCTACCTTGTGGCGGCGGCATTCGTGACCACCGGATTGGCTGAACAGAGAATGTGCACAGGGGTTACAATCACAGTACATGACACTGCCGAGCTGAAATTTGTCACGGCACGCGAACTTGCCAACGAACTCGCCGATTTTCCCTCCACCGCACGTTCACGACGTCTGTCCACTATAAATATGGACTCGCTGGAACAGATGCTTCAGACTATCGACAAGATTGAGACAGTATCGGTCAACGCGCTCACCGACGGCAAGATACACATAGACATAAACCCCATGCGTCCCGTAGCACGAATATTTGACGACATGGGACAATCATACTATATCAACCGCACCGGCAAACGAATAATAGCCGATGCGCGTTATCACCTCGATGTTCCTGTAGTACAGGGAACATTCCACGACGAATCATTTCCGGCGGTAAACATACTGCCCCTAATTGACTATATCGCATCTGATTCGGCATGGACACATGCCATATCCATGATAAAAGTCGACTCACCACGCGATGTGATACTGATACCGGTGATACGCGGACACGTAATCAACATAGGCGAACCCCTCGACTTCCCGGACAAATTCGCTCGCATCCAAGCCATGTATCGCAAAGTGCTGCCTGTGAAAGGGTGGGAATATTACGATACACTGTCGGTGAAATGGCGCGGGCAAGTGGTTGCCACACGGCGCAACAAGGTCCTTGCAGCTCCCGTGTTCGACGACCATGGTGAGGAAGAAGAGGTGGAACTGAGTTCCATGCTTGCTGCTGACGGCGTGGCTCCCGGACGAACCCTTCCGGGTCAGAAAGCACATGACGACATGCAGATTCCGGCAGCGAAAGTGCATAAGCACACGGCAAATGATTCGGTGATAAAACATAATCAGAATAAAAAACCATAAAAATGGAAGACAAGAATATAATAGCAATCGAAATCGGTAGCTCCAAAGTGAAAGGGGCTATAGGCACCTACAGCCCGTCGGGTGTACTTACAGTACAGGCTGTAGAGGAGGAGCAACTGCTTGACTGGGTGCGGTACGGCGCGGTAAGCAATGTAGAGGAGGTAGCGGCATTGACCAACCGCATAATCCGCAAAATAGAGAACCGCGTGGCACCACGCAAAGTCGATACCATATATGTGGCAATGGGCGGACGCTCATTCTGCTCCGTGCCACGTGAGGTACAGCGTGAGCTCGCCGATGAGATGGAGATTACCGAAAGCATCATAGAGCGTCTCATCAAGGATGCCGCAGTATCGCAGTATCCCGACCGCGAGATGCTTGCTGTGATACCACGCGAATTCATTGTCGACAAAACACGGGTGGAACACCCCAAAGGTACCGTAGGCCGCAACATACGCATGTCTGCCAACCTCATCACCTGCCGCCCGCAAACCAAACGCAACCTCGACCGTCTGTTCACCGAAAAACTCAAACTTCGCATAGGCGGCTATGAAGTACGTCAGATAGCACTTGGCGACATGGTTCTTTCATCCGACGAGAAACGTCTCGGATGCATGCTCGTGGACTTCGGTGCCGAAACCACCACCGTGTCGATATACAAACACGGCCACCTGCAATATCTCGCCACGCTGCCTATGGGCTCTCGCAACATAACCCGTGACATTACCAAGCTCAACTACCTTGAGGAGCAGGCCGAAGAGCTGAAACGGACCATGGGCAACGCATCCGGCACCCCTAATGCCCAACCGGCAATGGGTGGCATAGACTATTCTGCCGTAAATAATTTCGTAAGCCACCGCTGCGGCGAAATCATAGCCAACATCAAGGAACAGATAAAGCTTGCCGGGCTTACACCTGCCGATCTCCCCGCCGGAATAGTGATTGTAGGCCGCGGAGCACTGCTCACCGGATTCAACGAACGACTCGCTACAGTCACGACAATGAAAATCCGCACCGGAAGCATATCAAACCCCAACCTGCGCATAGCCGACAGCCGTATATCGCCCGCCGATGCCGCCGATGTCCTTGCCGTACTGTTCCAGGCTGCACGGCATGGAGCCGAAGAGTGTCTTTCCACACCACAGACTGAACAAATCACAGAGAAGCCCGTTGATGAAAAAGTGGTGGAAGTCGAGGAAATCAAGCCTGTTGTAACGGTTGAGACTGAAACGCGCCGACCCAAGAAACCATCTTGGCTCGAACGCATGAAAACCGCCGTGGCAAATGCCATGACCGAGACCGACGATGACGACGAATCGGACCTCAAGGATGACGAATAAGCACGCTACCCCTATACACCAACATACACTATAGAGATACTACAATGACACATTTAGATATGGACGCAAACCTCAACATGGAAGGGCTTGCCAACCAATTCAACGACAACAAGAAGAAGCGCACCGAAATGAACGATATAATGGTGATAGGCGTGGGCGGTGGCGGCGGCAACGCCGTGAACCACATGTTCCGCCAGGGCGTGGAAAAGGTGACTTTCGTAGTGTGCAACACCGATGCCGGTGCTGTAAACGCTTCGCCGGTCCCCAACAAAGTCATCATAGGCGACGGACGCGGAGCAGGCAACAAGCCTGAGAAAGCGAAGAAGTTTGCCGAAGAGGATATCGAGAAAATCCAGGATATATTCGACGACCAGACCCGTATGGTGTTCATCACCGCCGGCATGGGCGGTGGCACCGGCACCGGTGCCGGTCCTGTGGTGGCACGAGTAGCCAAGGAACGCGGACTCCTCACCATAGGCATAGTGACCATCCCATTCATATTCGAAGGTAAGAAGAAGATTCTCAAAGCACTTGACGGTGCCGACGAGATGTCGAAATATGTCGATGCCCTGCTCATCATAAACAATGAGCGTCTCGCCGAAATCTATGCCGACTTCGACTTCTTCAACGCATTCGGCAAAGCCGACGACACCCTCTCCACCGCAGCAAGCTCGATATCAGAAATCATAACACGCGAAGGATACATCAACCTCGACTTCGAGGATGTGGACACTACGCTGCGCGATGGCGGTACCGCCATCATATCCACCGGCTACGGAGAGGGTGAACACCGCGTGACCAAAGCGATTGAGGATGCCCTCAACTCCCCGCTGTTGAAAAACCGCGACATATTCGGCTCCAAGAAACTTCTCATAAACCTGTACATGCCGCACGACGGCGACAACACCGTGTACATGAACGAGGTCAACGAGCTGCGTAGCTTCACATCGTCCATTGACTCCGACGTGGATGTGATATTCGGTGTCACAAAGGACAACTCCCTCGGTGAGAAAGTTAAGATTACCATCCTCGCAGCAGGCTTCGATGTCACCATCCGCGATGAAGAGGAGGAGGAGATGGCAAAGGGTGGACGCCCGTTTTTCCCCGGTCCCCGCACACAGCCACAGCCAAACAACAATGCACAGAACGACCGTCTAACCAAAGAGTACGGCACATCTATCGGAGAGCTTGGCACTAATTACATAATACTCACCCCCGACCAGATGGACGATGACGCGGTGATGGAAGTACTGGAGAAATCACCTGCATACAACCGGGAGAAACGCGTGGTCGACGACCTGAAAAAAGGTGTACCCAACGCCCCGCAGCAACCTGCCGGAGGCTCAGGTTCGACATCCGGCAATGTAATCAGTTTCTGACATACCCCATAATACAGATACGGCAGGGAGCGGCATGGTACGCTCCCTGTTATTTTTATATCGAATTTTAATACTCATTGCATCAAATATGGAATGCCGTGTTGGCAAAATTCGCTATATTTGCACAAAAGCTATATATACACATGAATGCCAACTATTCTTATCTCAATATATCCGTAACCTTTGCCGACAAGGATACACAGCAGCTCAAAGAAATCACCTTCAACTCAGCACCATCCGTAACACTTCCATCCATAGAGGAGCTCGCCGGAGGGTTTCTGAATCTCAGCGAAGGATATCTGATGTGGTGTGTGGAAGGCAAACGTGCTTTTTCATATTTCAAACTTGACACTCCCGTCGAAGGCTCGGCTCTCGCCATAACCGTAATGCTCGATGCCGACACGCTTATTCCGGGACGCCAGATAGTGAACCTGTTGTCGGCGATACGCAACCGCATAGTGTACAACGACACACTATCCACCGACATCCTCGAATCGCTTGCCACAGAGACCGGTATGCCCGAGGAACCCATGCGCGGGGCAGAATCGGCTTGCAATCTATCCGGAACCGGAGTGTGCTGCCGCACCTACATGTCCGGAAGCGAACTTGCCACCATATTCTCATTCCCCGACCAAAAGGACTATGCCGCCTACCGTGGTGTGCTCATAGTTCCCGCCACCGTATCCATGATGCCAGGTAAAGAATTGCCGGTGATTACATCGCCCGTCGACAAGTCACTCACTGTGGTATGTCCACCCGATGTCACTGCATCCGCCACCAAAGTGGCACTCACCGATAAACTTACGCTCACCTATCACCTCTCCGACTTTGACACTGTATCCGAGACATTTGAAGTCGGTACCACAAATAGATTCGTGCGTATCAACGGTCCCGCTCTGATGGTCAACAACGCTCTCCATGCAGGAATAATCTTCCGCAAACGTATCCCCTACAGCGTAAAATCCTCTACCGGACAGAATATCGACACCTATACCGTGCTGATCAACGGTCGCACGGCAAGCCGCACCGATGACGGTTTTGAGATATCCAACCTTGATTTTACACACGGAAAAGCCGGCATTTCGGTATCATCGACCAACTTCAGCCAATTTTCAGGAGAATATACCGCCGAGGAGTTGTTTGAGGCTGCTCCGCTCGACATAGTGCTCGAACCTGAATCGAAAAGCGTACGGCTCCGGCTTGATTTCGGCAGCACGCGCATATTTGAAGTATCGGTTGACATTGAAAAAAACACACCCGAATACAATATGCTCCGCTCAGGTAATTTCCATGGGTTCCGCGCACACAAGCTGATGGGTACCAAGCCCGACACATACAATGTGGATGTGACCGCACCTAAGGAAACTTCCTCCACGGCTCAAACGGCATTGCGGCAACCTGTCGCTGAAAAAGCAACAATAGCCGAACCCAAGGAACCAAAGAAAGAAGAGCTGCCGAAAACATCCGGCAATACACCTAAAGCACCGGAATTTGTCAAAGAAACAAGCGAAAGCCTTGTAGCCGACACTGAAGAAAGCAACGATACCAAACGTCGTGGCTGGCTTATAGCTATATTTATTTTGGTAATAGCACTCGCCGCAGGCATAGTGTGGTACCTCATGTCGCTTTTCCCATCCGAGCCAACATCCAAAGGTGAAGATGTATCAGATGTGACACCGGCAATAACCGCCATAGACTCCACCAAACAAGAGAATACCACGGCTGATAACGCGACCGCTACACCGGCACAAACAACGCCACAAGCGACGAGCGTACCCGACGCCATGCCGCAGACCGACATAGCCTACATGAACGCCAACACCAAATGGCAGCGGGACAGCCTGCAAAGCGACATTGCCATAGCACTATTCGACGCCATAACATCGGGCAATATTGAAGCAGTGGTGACTAATCCCTACTTCACAACAGCCGGACGCGCAACCAACACCAACGCAGTGAAAGTAGCCGACCTTCTGTGGGCTGCCAAAGGCTCCGATACCGAACGTTCCAACATAAGGGTAATGTCCAAACTCAAGGATACCAAAAAGGTAGACCTGCATGAACTGTTTGAATCACTCGCACGCGTACGCCCTGCCGAACCCAACACCGCCCCACGTCCCGGAGCGGAACAATAAAGAACGAAATCCGATAACCTATACCACAGAAACAACATAATGACAAAATCGCTATCGAAGATATCCATCGTCATGACTTTAATGGCATGTTCCATTTCAGTCAGTGGAGCCGAACCCACTATGGAGGTTCGCCAAACGGCAAGCAATTACTATGCTTACCCCTACCCCGAACTACCATTGCCTACACTAACAGCAACACCCGACGGCTATGAGCCATTCCACATGGAACATTACGGACGTCATGGAAGCCGCTGGCACATAGGTCAATGGGTGTACCGTCAGCCGATAGACTTACTCCGATCTGCCGAACGCAACGACAAACTGACACCACGCGGCAAGGAACTGATGGCACAACTGCGTAAGATAGAGATGGAAGCACGCGGACGCGACGGCGAACTGACTCAGCTCGGAGCCGACCAACACCGTGGCATAGCACGCCGCATGGTTGCCAACTTTCCTGAGATATTCGCCGGTAAGGCACGTATCGACGCCCGCTCCACCGATGTGGTACGCTGCATCCTGTCAATGGACAATGAGCTTCAGGAACTGAAAGCATACAACCCTAACCTTGATGTCACATCCGATGCATCAAAATCTACCGTCTACTATCTGAACTATAACGACAAGGTTGCCGACAGCATATACCACGCAGCACTTCCCGAAGCACGGAAGCAACTGGGCGACCGATATGACAACGACGGACCTTTCATAACCAAACTTGTGACCGATGCGCAATTCGCATCCGACAGTCTCAATGTAGAGGAACTGTTCCACTCGCTATTCCGCATAGCCGCCAACGCACAAAGCCACTACGACCAGAAGGCACCCTACGATCTCTTCTCCGAACAGGAGCTTCACAACCAATGGGTTCTGGACAATGCCAGATGGTTTCTGCAATACGGCAACACATCCTACACCAAAGGCACCGGACCGCAACGTCAGCGCTTCCTGATGCGCAACATAATAGAAAGTGCCGACACATCATTGATGCGTCGCGACCCGAGCGCCAACATGCGTTTCGGACATGAGGTGGTGGTACTGCCCATGGTGGTGCTCATGGATCTCGACGGCATGGGACGTGAGATGAACGACCTTGACAGCGTCACCGCCAACTGGCATAACTATACCATGTTTCCGATGGCATCGAACATACAGATGATATTCTACCGTCCGTCCGACAAAGACTATACAGTAGACGATGTACTCGTAAAGGTACTGCTCAACGAACGTGAAGTGACACTGCCCGCCACGCCAGTAACCGGTCCATATTACCGATGGAGTGACCTGCGCCGGACGTACCTCAACAAGATTGGCGACGGCGGTATTCCCGAACCTAAGCAGGAATATTGATATTACCGAAGCTTTTACTTAAATTTGTAACTCATAAAAATTACCGACTATGAAATTTGCCGATAAATGTTACGATATATTCAGTGAGTCCACCAAGCAATATCATGTCACCGACGATGTCGATGCCAAGATAGACAATCCATACGAGGAAGGGACCATCGAGCACACACTATTCGCGAAAAACATGATTGATGCCGTGCAATGGCATCTTGAGGATATAATACGCGACCCCGCCATAGACCCTGTAGCGGCTCTGGCACTCAAACGCCGTATAGACGCATCCAATCAGGACCGCACCGACATGGTGGAGGAGCTCGACACTTACTTCCGTGGCAAATATGCCGACGTGAAGGTACAACCCGACGCCACCATCAATACCGAAAGCCCTGCCTGGGCACTCGACCGTCTGTCAATATTGGCACTGAAAATCTACCACATGGAGGTGGAAACATCACGTACCGATGCCGAAGAGGCACACATAGCCAAGTGCGCATCGAAACTGGCGGTGCTCCGCGAACAGCGTACCGACCTCATCACTGCCATCAACCAATTGCTCGAGGATATAGAAGCCGGACGCAAATACATGAAGGTCTACCGCCAGATGAAGATGTACAACGACCCCGATACCAATCCCGTGCTTTACGCCAACAAATAATCCACACACTGCATAAATGACCGACGATAGTTTCGATATAAGAAACGCCCGCGAAAGCAGCGGTATGCCCGACCGCGAGAGGGATATAGAGAAAGCCCTCCGCCCGTCGGAATTTGACTCTTTCAGCGGTCAGGACAAGGTGGTGGAGAACCTGAAGGTATTTGTTGCAGCGGCGCGTATGCGTGGCGAAGCTCTGGACCACCTGTTGCTGCACGGTCCTCCCGGACTGGGCAAGACCACCCTTTCCGGCATCATAGCCAACGAACTCGGTGTGGGCTTCAAGGTAACCTCCGGTCCTGTGCTCGACAAACCGGGTGATTTGGCAGGTATACTCACCTCACTGGAGGAGAACGATGTACTGTTCATAGACGAGATACACCGTCTCAGTCCGGTGGTGGAGGAATATCTGTACTCGGCGATGGAGGACTACCGCATAGACATAATGATAGACAAGGGTCCGGGAGCACGCAGCGTGCAGCTGACCCTATCGCCATTTACATTAGTCGGAGCCACCACCCGCAGCGGATTGCTGACATCGCCGTTGCGCGCGCGATTCGGCATCAATTGCCATCTTGAATACTACGACCATGAGGTGCTGGAACGGATAATACTGCGTTCGGCGGGATTGCTCGGAGTGAAATGCACTGCCGAAGCGGCACACGAGATAGCGATGCGCAGCCGTGGCACGCCACGTATAGCCAACGCATTGCTGCGGCGTGTGCGCGATTTCGCACAGGTGAAAGGCTCGGGCATAATAGAGCCGGAAATAGCGCGATACGCCCTGGAAGCACTAAACATAGACCGCTACGGGCTGGATGAGATAGACAACAAGATACTCAACACCATAATCACTAAATTCAAGGGTGGTCCGGTAGGATTGGGCACCATAGCCACTGCATTGGGCGAAGATCCGGGAACCATAGAGGAGGTCTACGAACCTTACCTGATAAAGGAGGGATTCATAAAACGCACTCCGCGCGGACGCGAAGTGACAGAGCTCGCCTACATACATCTGGGTCACTCGCGCACACCCGAGACAGGTTCGCTTTTCTGACAAGGGTGCGGCGCACACCACCAACACTGCAAAATACTATGAGCGGAGTTAAAAGTCTTGCAAAAGATACTGCCATATATGGCGTGAGCAGCATATTGGGACGATTTCTCAACTGGTGTCTGGTGCCTCTGTACACCATCATGTTTCCCGCCGCCGAATATGGGGTGGTCACCTACCTCTACTCGATAGTGGCGCTGGCGCTCGTGGTGCTCATATACGGGATGGAGACGGGATTTTTCCGTTTCGCCAACCATGAACGTTATTCCGACCCGATGGAGGTGTACTCCACGTCGCTGATATCGCTCGGCGTGACATCGTCGGTATTCATCATAGCCGTACTGCTATTCCTCAGCCCGATAAGTGAGAGTCTTGAATGCGCGGGTCATGAATCGTATGTGGCATTAATGGCCGCCACGGTAGCGATAGACGCATTCACCGCCATACCTTTCTCGCTTCTGCGCTTCAAGCACCGCCCTATGCGTTTCGCCACGCTTAGATTCATCAACATAGCACTCAACATAGGGCTTAACCTGCTGTTCATACTCGTGTGCCCGTGGCTGTGGCGACAGGCACCCGCGACGATATCGTGGTTCTACAATCCGGATTACGGGATAGGCTACATATTCCTCGCCAACTTCATAAGCTCGGTAATAAACCTTGTGCTGCTGTTGCCGGAACTGCATGGATTTGCATGGAAATTCAACCGCAAACTGTGGCGTGAGATGCTCGCGTATTCATTTCCCCTGCTGATACTCGGCATAGCCGGCATCATGAACCAGACTATAGACAAGATACTTCTGCCTGACCTGGTGACAGATAAATCCGAAGCCATGACACAGTTGGGCATATACGGAGCCAACTACAAGATAGCCATAGTGATGGTGATGTTCATACAGGCATTCCGCTTTGCCTACGAGCCATTTATATTCGCGCAGAACAAGGAGAAGGGTGAGAGCCGCATGCAATCTTACCGCGATGCCATGAAGTGGTTCGTGATATTCGCGATGGTGATATTCCTCGGTGTCACGTACTACCTCGATTTTCTCCGGTACTTCATATCGCCACGCTATTTCAGCGGACTGAAGGTGGTGCCGATAATCATGCTTGCCGAATTTTTCTTCGGGGTGTTCTTCAACCTGTCACTGTGGTACAAGCTCACCGACCGCACCCATTGGGGTATGTGGTTCTCACTGCTGGGACTTCTGGTGACGCTCGCTCTCAATGTGGCACTTGTGCCCCGCATGGGTTACATGGGGTGTGCATGGGCCGCCCTGGGATGCTACGGAGTGATGATGGTGACATCGTACTTCGTGGGGCTTAAGAAGTATCCGATAGGCTACGACGTGAAACGCCTGATGCTGTATTTCGCCATAGCGATGGGGCTGTACGCAGCCGCCATCTGGATAGCTACCGACAACCGGTGGATAGACATACCGCTGCGCACTGTCATGCTCGGGCTTTACATTTTCATGGTTCTGAAGGTGGAACGGGTGAACATTAAGCAACTATTACCTATTAATAGTATATTGAGGAGATTAAAACCGTCGAAGCCATGATCAGGAATTTTGCCAACAGGGTGAGCAATTACCTTGTCAACTATTTTGCCGTATCGCAGCAGCTGGTACCACAGCCGGAAGCCGAAGCGGACATACGCGACGGGGTGTCGTTCCGCGGTACCAATATAATAATACTCGTACTCGCCATACTGATAGCATCGTTGGGGCTCAACACCAACTCGACGGCTGTAATCATAGGCGCGATGCTCATATCACCGCTCATGGGTCCGATAATAGGAATCGGTCTGGGGGTGGGGATACATGATTTCGACCTTATAAAGCGTGCCATGCGCAATCTGATCATGGCTGCCGGATTCTCGGTGGTGGCATCGACGCTCTACTTCCTGATATCGCCGGTGAACGAGGGTCACAGCGAATTGCTTGCCCGCACCTCTCCCACCATCTATGATGTGCTGATAGGATTTGTGGGCGGCGGTGCCGGCATAGTTGCCATAGGAAGCCGCAACAAGGGAAATGTGATACCGGGGGTGGCGATAGCCACGGCACTCATGCCACCGCTGTGTACGGCAGGTTACGGACTGGCGACATGGCAGCTCAACTATTTCTTCGGTGCGGCGTACCTGTTTCTCATCAATTCGATATACATAGCGTTCGCCACATTCATAGGTGTGAAGATACTTGGATACAAGGGGGTGAGCGTGGTGGACAACGCGCGGGCAAAGCGTGTGCGGCGCATAGTGTATGTGCTTGCCGCGCTGACTATGCTACCGAGTGTATGGCTTACGTACAATATGCTCAAGCAAAGCAAATTCACGATGCAGGCAACTGCCTTTGTGGACCGCGAATGCCACTTTCCCGACACTCAGGTACTCTCGGATAAGGCGTACACCGAAAACGGACAGCGTATAATATCGATAACCTTAATAGGTCAACCTCTGCCGCTCGACTCACTGGAACTGGCGCTGTCGTCGCGCCTGAAATTCTACGGTCTCTCAGACACGAAATTAGTGTTCATACAGGGAGGCACAGCCGTATCGCCGAGGGTGGAGAGCAGCGACATGCGCGATATATACCTCATGGCACAGTCCACCATCACCTCACAACAGCAACAGATAGACTCCCTGCGGCAGGTAGTTGCCAACGCCGACAGGACAATGGCATCCGGCGCACAACTGGCTCCGGAAATAAAGGTGCTGTTTCCGCAGGTGAAGGATATAGCTGTGTCGCGGAATGTTTTCGCCGATGTGTCGCAGGGGACACTTGACACAGCCAATGTGGCACTTGTGCACTACTCATCGCCCATGCCTGCGGCGCAACGCACGAAGTTCAAGAAGTATCTTCAGGCGCGCCTGAAGCTCAACGATATCGATATAGTGGAAACCACGCTTACAGTCAATCCACACGATAATAAAGCCAGAAAATAACCTTTATAGACCCATACCCGCAACATTATTCCAGATATGGACAGACCAAGAACCGACTCACACCCATTGAAAGTAGCCCTGATATGCCACAGCGACACCCTGGGGGGTGCTTCAGTAGTGACTTACCGTCTGATGCACGCACTACGCAGCGAGGGTGTGGATGCCCGGATGGTGGTATTCAACAAGATGAGCAATGATGAATATGTGATACCGACGGGACAACGCCTACGCCGCGGGGCGACATTCATGAGTGAACGTATAGGGATAGCGATGTCGAACGGATTGTCGCGCGAGAATCTCTTCAAGGTGTCCACGGCTTCGGCGGGCATGCCTCTGCATCAACATCCGTGGGTGAAGGAGGCGGATGTGATAGCTCTGAGCTGGATCAACCAGGGGTTGCTGTCGCTCAAAGGGATACGCCGTCTGGCGCGTCTCGGCAAACCGATAGTATGGACAATGCACGATATGTGGAATCTGACGGGAATATGCCATCACGCGTACGAGTGCCGCGGATACAAGCATAGCTGCGGCAACTGCCAGTTCCTGACGGGCGGCAGGGAGCAGGATCTGTCGCGCAAGGTGTGGCTCAAGAAGCAGAAACTTTATGCCGATGTGCCTATCACGTTTGTAGCCGTGAGCAATTGGCTTGCCGATTGCTGCCGCAAGAGTGAGCTTATGGCAAAGGCTGACGTGCGTGTGATACCGAATGCGTTTCCGGTGGATTCGTTTATCACGAAACCGGCAATAGAACTGTCGGGGTTCACCATGATTCCAGCCAAGAATGTGATACTGATGGGTGCCGCCCGCATAGATGACGCGATAAAGGGTGTGGATTATGCAATAGATGCCCTGAACTATATATTTGACAATAATCCGCAATTGGCACGTGAGTCGATGGCGCTGTTTTTCGGTGAAGTGCGTGACCGCTCGATATTCAACCGGCTGCGCTTCCCCCACCAACTGACAGGCATGGTGCATGACGGAAAAATATTACGCCACCTGTATGCGTCCGCCAATGTGGTGCTGTCGACTTCACTCTACGAGACACTTCCGGGTACGCTTATCGAGGGGCAAGCTGCGGGCTGTCTGCCGGTGTCGTTCGGTCGTGGCGGTCAGTCGGATATCATAGAGCATAAGGTGAATGGTTTTATCGCCGAATACAAGAATCCGATAAGCGTTGCCGAGGGTATAGAGTGGGCTTTGCAGGCAGATGTGGACCGTGACGCGCTACATGAGAGCGTACGCGCACGTTTCTCAGCGAAGTCTGTGGCTCAACGCTACATGGCTTTGTTTGAGGAGCTTTTGCAGGCTTAATAGTCTATGGGGGTAGATTAGACTGCCTTTTTGTTTTTTATAAAGTATGTCAATGTGCTCTTACCAATTCAATTAGGAATGTGGAATTAGGTCATCGTCCGTAGGACGCTTGCGGAGCAAGAATTAGGAATGTGGTTGGTGGGGGGCGGAGAGAGGGCTTCTTGCCCTCTTTTTGATGGGTGTGGGTGGTTAAGGGTGTATATGGTAGGACTTTAAGGACTTTAAGGTCGGTAAGGATTTTAGGGACGTGGGTGGTGAGAGGATGTACGAGGGCAAGATGCCCTCGCTCCGGTTTGCGCTCGTTT
>OFEZ01000129.1_pt1 | contig 57438 bp, 57 predicted proteins | sample 1521241 | NCBI WGS metagenome assembly OFEZ01 (sample SAMEA3504099, study PRJEB24116) | mouse gut metagenome | biome: mouse gut; feature: mouse-associated habitat; material: faeces | place: Denmark | collected 2011
ACAAAAATATATCGGGAGATATATTGACAAATTTCAAATTTTGAGATAGGAGGATATAAAGAAAACGCCTAAGCGAAGTGTTTCAAAAACAGAAAGCATTCGTTTTGACGAAGCGGCGGAATTGTTAGGAGAAGACGGCGTCGCAGCGATTGCGAATACAATGGCGATGTTCAGAAAAATAAATTAGAAATATATGTTTTTAATAATGGCATCACGCTCAGAATCATTTTACAGAGATTTGATTTCATTTTTACCTCATCATGGTAGTTAAAGAAATCTTTTTATTTTAAAATATCTTTGCACGACGCAGAGAAAGAATCAAGTGTCTGCAAGTTACCGCATAACCGTGTTGGTCTATATCTGCAAATTAGATATCAACATTGGAGTGTGCATAATAGGACAAATATCAATGCGGGTTTAAAATGTAAGAGGAGACAGGAAAATGAAACGAATTTATCTAAAGAAAGCTGTCGGTCTTTGTATGGGGATGCTGTTACTATTGACTTTCTTTTGCTTGCAGGTATCAGCGGCAGAAGGGATCGTGGAAGCTCCAAAAACAATATCTCTTGAAGAAGATCAGACAGAAGTAACTTTGAAATTGAGTGTAACAACCGATGAGTCTTATGCCGGATTGGAATTCGGTTTGGAATGTCCGGCCGGTGTATCAGTCAAATCTGTAACCTATGATGTTGAAAATGCATATACAGCATCACCCACAGAAGCCAGAGGATTTACTTGGTTCAGCTTTTTTGCCGGAGACAATATTTTTTCCGGGAAAGCTGCGGCGACTATTGTTTTGAACTGCAATACCACTGGTACTGCCACGGTAACGCTGCGTCACTTAAATTTGATGACTAAAGCAAATGCGAAAGTAGAAACATCCCGTTTAGATCCGAATACAGAAATTGTGCTGCAAAGAAATGGGAGCGTAACAAAGCCGCAAGAAGATCCATCTGATACGACCGACAATGCCGGTAACACTAACAATAACGATAATCAAGAATCTGCTGAAAATCAAAACAAATTCCCGGAAAATGCTTCCGGTTCAAATACATCTAATAATGAAACAACGGTAACCTCTCCTGAGACCGGAGATTCTGCCACAATAGTCCCTGCTCTTGTCGGAGTAATTGTTTCGGCAGCAACGCTTCTGGTTTTAACCGGTGCCTTTGTTAATAAAAAGAAGAGTAGAAAGGATTAACTAACTCATGAATTTCAAAAAAACCGTATCTATGCTTATGGCGGGCATACTGACGCTGAGCGCTATGTCAGTATCTGCTTCGGCTGCATCTCTCGGTCAGAGTGATTTGACTCCGATTGTTGCCGCAGAGCAGCCAGGTGTGACAGACAAAACTCCACGGCAGCTCAATATCCATATGGGAGATGATGCCTCAACATCGGTGAACATTACCTATACGACCGCTGCCGACTGCGAATCAGTTATAACAGTAAAGAAACAAGGCAGTGCCGATGCTCCGTTGACTTTTCAAGGAACAAGCGATTTCGGACAGGCAAACAAATGCTTCCACGCCATTGCTATAACCGGACTGGAGCCTGGTACTACATATGAATACACAGTAGGAGAAGGAAGCGATACAAAGATCGGTAAATTTAAAACCGCTCCCGAAAAAGGAAGTACTGATACTTTTAAATTCGCATATATCGCAGACACACAGGTTTCCAATGCAAGCAATGCTAAGGCTTTGGGCGCAACATTGGCAGAAGTAAACAAGATTGAAGGTTTGGATTTTGTATACCTTGCAGGAGATACTACTGATACCGCTACAAATGAAAATCAGTGGGAATGGCTCTTTAATAATGACGGTGCTTTCCCGACCGGCGGTGAGGATATGTTTTCAAATAATACCGTCGCAGTTGTACAGGGTAATCACGACAACAACACCCTGAACCGCCACATCAATGCCCCTGCGCAGGCAGGAAATATTGTATACTCATTTGATTACGGTCCGGCTAAATTCATTATGCTGAATTTAGAGGCAGCAAAAAATGATTCTGACGCCCGTGCAAAGCAGGAAGAACTCCTGCGTGCTCAGGTAGCCGAGGCAAAATCGAACGGTCAATGGACACTGGTTGGTTTCCATAAATCGCTTTATACCGGCGCTTCTCATATCACCGACTCAGATGTTACAGCTGCGAGAAAATTTTGGGGTCCCATCTTTGCTGAGTTAGATGTTGATGTAGTTATGCAGGGACATGACCATGTGTACTCACGCGGTTTTGTAAATGCTGATGGTACAAAAGCTGACCGTGTAGTTGATGAAAATGGCAAAGTTAAGAATCCTGAGAATGCACCGTTATATATGGTAGGCGGTCACGCAGGCGGTTTGAAGTGGTATTCAAAAAAGAACTATACGGTTTCCGCAGGTGATCCTCTGACAGCTGGATACGCATTTCTTGATGTCAACTCCACTGATGGCAAAGACGGTAAAGCAGGAAGCGATGTTCTGCAGGAGCAGGTTATAGTAGAAATAGAGATGTCCAACGATTCATTCACTCTAAATACCTATATGTTCAAATATGATACAAATACAGATACCATCACAACTCCCAAATATTTATACGACACTCTGACAGTAACCCGTGATGTAATGGAGGCTGATTTGACCGGTTCCGAGGAAGTGGTGCTTGAAAATGGTGATACTGCAGCATACAACATATCCGTGAGCAATTTTAAAAACACCAATGTGTTCCAGGCAGAGGTAACCTACGATGCAAATGTACTTGAATTTGTATCGGCTGAAAGCAAACTTGACGGTACGATCTTTACTCGCTCCAATGAATCAGAAGGCAAGGTCAGTCTGCTGATCGGAACAAACAAGTTGATTACAAGCACTGATCCCACAAATATTATCACATTTAATTTCAAAGTAAAAGAAACCGCTTCAGTTAGCGATACTGTAGTAAACCTCAGTAAAATTTCAACAGCCCAGGCTAGAATTGATGAGGCAACCGGTGAAGTTAATGACGCCTCTGTTGTAAATCCCAATGCCGGAGAAAGATCGGTAGTAACCGGCATATACTCATACAAAATAGCTTCAGATATTAACAGAGACGGTATTGTAAATCTTGCTGACCTGTCCATTGCACTGGCAAACTATCAGTCTACGGTGAAACCCTCTTGCGATATCGATCGCAGCGGTGTTGTTGATACAGCTGACTTCATCATTATTGCTGACTATATGGCAGCGTAACCAAACAAAGGATATATAATCACTGACGGGGAGGGGATATTTGTTCCCTCCCTTCTTTACTGAAACGATGAAAGCGAGAGAGCGTATGAAAAAGTGTAAGTGGGTAAAAATAGGCTGCTTGGTATTGTTGAGCGCTGTTTTTATAGGTTTTGTAATATATTTTAATACAACGCTGCATTTCCCAAAGCCCGGAGATGCTGAAATCGGCATTACATATGCCAAGGCGCGGGTAGTGTCAATAGATCAAGAAGATATTGGACCCGATCCTGACTTTAATTATATCCGTATCGGAAAGCAATGGCTGACACTTGAAATTTTGTCGGGAGATCAAAAGGGGCATACTACTACAGCGATTAACTATATTGAACGGGTAAATAATCGCCCGGCAGTGGTGGGAACCAATATGATTATTTCCTCTTATGACGGATTTATCACTACTATGATCGTTAACTACAATCGAGAGGCATCAATATATATGATAGCAGCATTGTTTTTCGCGGCGGTACTTCTGATTGGTAGAAAAAAAGGCCTTAAATCCATTGCCGGACTGTTATTTACTTTGATGGGCGTGTTCTTTTTGTTCATTCCGATGATTCTTCGAGGGGTGGAGCCTATTATAGCTGCTATCATTGTTGTTATCCTTTCTGCGGTTGTCTCACTGACAGTACTAAATGGTTTGTGTAAAAAGACATTGATTGCCGCTGTTAGCTGTATTATATGTACTTTGCTTGCCGGTGGAATCGGATACCTTACCGGTCAAATTTCTCACATTTCTACACTGAATACCGGTGAAGCGGAGTTGTTGCTTTTCATATCAAACGATACAGCGCTGGAAATTAAGAATCTATTGTTTGCCGGAATTTTAATTGCAGCACTGGGAGCAGTTATGGATACCAGTATGTCACTTGCCTCGTCGCTTGTTGAGATGAAAGAAATCAATCCTTCCTTAACCCGCAGTCAATTGTTCCGATCGGGAATGAATATAGGAAAAGATGTTATGGGAACTATGACCAATACCTTGATTCTCGCCTTTACAGGTAGTAGCATTAACACTCTGTTGGTTTACTTTATGTATGGACTGCCGTATATCGGATTTATAAATTTGGATCTGATAGTTATTGAAATTGTAAAAGGACTTTCTGGTAGTTTAGCGGTTGTGCTTTCCATTCCTATTACTACACTGCTCGGTTCTCGAATTCTGACAGCCGATCGCAAAAGTGGATTTATTAAAATCTTTAAATAATTATCGCATATGCATATCTGGATGAAATCGTTTTTCATTTTACCTCGATTTTACAATGCCATGATAACGAATTTGATGTTTCGACGGTATAATGAGACCGTAATCAAAAAGATTATCAAAAACACAAAGGAGACTTTGATTATGAAAACAAAAAAATTAGTAGCATTTGCACTCGCCGCAGTCTGTGTCATGGCCATGTTTGCAGGATGTGGAAAACAATCCGGTACTAATGTGACCGGAACGGTTGCAACAGACGGCTCAACCTCTATGGAAAAGGTGATTGGTTCGTTGAAAGAAACATTCGAGGCGGATAACAAAGGAATTAACGTTACATACAACCCTACAGGTTCGGGTTCAGGTATTACAGCGGTTGCAGAAGGACGCTGTGATATCGGTCTTTCCAGCCGTGATCTGAAGGACGAGGAAAAAGCAAAAGGACTCACGGGAACCGTTCTTGCCTATGACGGCATTGCCATTATCGTAAATCCCGAAAATCCTGTTTCAGATCTTACCCTTGAAGATATCGCTAAGATATACACCGGTGAGATCACAAACTGGAAAGAAGTCGGAGGCAACGACGCTGAAATCGTGCTGATCGGCAGGGAATCCGGAAGTGGCACCCGCGATGGTTTTGAGTCTATTACGAAAACTGCGGAAAAATGTAAGTACCGTCAAGAGCTGACCTCCACGGGCGATGTTATTACTACGGTTGCCGGAAACCCTGCCGCTGTTGGTTATGCTTCTCTCGCTTCCGTAAAAGACAGTGTGAAAGCACTTAAAGTCGGTGGCGTAGCACCGAGCGAAGCGACGATCAAAGACGGAAGCTACAAAGTACAGCGTAACTTCGTATTGGTTACAAAAACAGACAGTAAGCTGTCTGATGCAGCACAGAAATTCTTTGACTACATCACATCGTCCGACGCCTCGGAAGTTATCAGAAATGCGGGAGCCGTACCTGTAAAATAAAAGCACCTGAAAGCGGCGGCTGTAAAATGCCGCCGCTTTTCACACATTGAAAGGAATGCAGTGATGAAGAAAAAAAGAGTATTTGAAAATATAATACACGGCATATTCCTGATGCTCGGTCTGGTCACGGTAGGATTTGTTCTGCTTATCACGGTTTATCTTATTCTGTCAGGTATTCCCGCTATCCGTGAGATCGGCATTTTGAAGTTTCTTTTCGGAAAGGAATGGGCTTCGACGGCGGCGGAGCCTTCCTATGGAATTTTACCGTTTATTCTGACAAGCGTTTATGGTACGGCAGGCGCAATACTTATCGGTGTTCCAATCGGTTTCCTAACTTCCGTATATCTTGCAAAGCTTGCTCCTAAAAAGGTAAAAACGGTAATGGAATCCGCAGTCAGTCTGCTTGCCGGTATTCCCTCAGTCGTATATGGTCTTGTAGGAATGATCGTGTTGGTTCCGGCTATCTGTAGGCTGCTCCATATTCCTGACGGAGCGAGTCTGTTTGCTGCGATTATTGTTTTATCGGTGATGATCTTGCCCTCCATTATCAAGGTGTCCATAACGGCGCTTGAAGCAGTACCGCAGGAATATGAGAACGCCTCTTTAGCGCTTGGAGCAACACCGGTTGAAACCTATTTCCGTGTATCTGTACCTGCAGCAAAGAGCGGAATTGCGGCGGCTGTCGTACTTGGCGTGGGGCGGGCAATCGGAGAAGCGATGGCGGTGATGATGGTCGCCGGCAATGTAGCCAATATGCCGTCTCTGTTCGGGAGTGTGCGTTTTTTGACAACGGCGATTGCTTCTGAAATGTCCTATTCGGGCGGATTGCAGCGCCAGGCGCTTTTCTCCATAGCGCTTGTACTGTTCCTGTTTATTATGATGATTAACGCTGCGCTGAACTTCTTTTTGAAGCGGAATAAGGAGGGCTGATATGAGAGGGAAAAGAAAAGGTTATATCCTTATAATGAAGCTTGTGATGTGGCTTTCTGTGGGAATCACGGCGACACTCGTGCTGTTTTTGGTGGGATATATTCTGTTCAAGGGAGTCCCGCACATCACATGGGTGCTGCTTTCCACAAAGCCAAGCTACCTTTCGGGACGAATCGGAATCCTGCCGGATGTTCTGAACACGCTGTACATTATCGTCGCCACTTTATTATTTGTAATCCCACTCGGCGTCGGAGCGGCAATTTATCTGACGGAATATGCAAAGAATAAACGGCTTGTCAGTATGATCGAATACGCTGCTGAAACGCTTTCAGGCATTCCTTCTATCATATACGGACTTGTGGGTATGCTGTTCTTCTGTCAGTTTTTGAATATGCAGACCTCATTGCTCGCCGGCGCTCTCACCCTTGTAATCATGAATCTGCCAACGGTTATGCGCACCACACAGGAAAGTCTGAAAACCGTGCCGCAGAGCTATCGTGAGGGTGCATTCGGACTCGGTGCAGGCAAATGGCGAGTCATCCGAACCGTCGTACTTCCCGGATGTGTGGACGGTGTTATCACAGGCTGTATTCTTTCTGTGGGCAGAATTCTCGGTGAATCGGCGGCTCTGCTTTTCACTGCGGGCTTGGCGCATGATTTGTACGGATTGTTTGAGGGACTCGGCAGTTCAGGCAGTACGCTGACCGTTGCACTGTATTTTTACGCAAAAGAGCAAGGCGAATTTGAAGTAGCCTTTGCCATCGCCGCTATCTTAATGATTATGACACTGATCATCAATTTTGCCGCAGCGCTTGTCGGCCGTTATTTCACAAAAAGGAGAAGCCTATGAAGCCTATTATAACAGTAAAAGACCTGTGCTTATGGTACGGAAAATCACAGGCACTGAAAAACATCAATATGGATGTTCCCGAAAAAAGCATTACCGCATTGATCGGCCCATCCGGCTGCGGGAAATCTACATTTCTGAAAACGCTCAACCGAATGAATGATCTGATACCCGATGTCAAAATCACTGGTGAGGTATTCTATAACGATCAAAACATCTACGCCGGTGCAGTCGATGTGAACGAGCTTCGGAAAAATATCGGTATGGTATTTCAGAAGCCGAATCCGTTTCCCATGAGTATTTACGACAACATTGCATACGGCCCGCGCACTCACGGTATCAGAAGTAAGATAAAACTGGACGATATTGTAGAACGCTCTCTGCGCGACGCCGCTATTTGGGAGGAAGTAAAAGACAGACTGAAAAAGAACGCTTTGGGACTTTCAGGCGGTCAGCAGCAGCGCCTTTGTATTGCCCGTGCGCTTGCGGTAGAGCCGCAGATACTTTTGATGGATGAGCCAACTTCGGCGCTCGACCCGATCTCTACTTCCCATATTGAGGAACTGGCAATGAAGCTGAAAGAAAAATATACCATTGTTATCGTAACGCACAATATGCAGCAAGCAGTCCGTATCTCGGATAACACCGCTTTCTTTCTTTTGGGAGATTTGGTTGAATTTTCTGAGACAGAAGCAATGTTCTCACAGCCGAAAGATAAACGCACAGAGGATTATATTACGGGGAGGTTTGGTTAAATGAGGTCTAAATTTGATGAACAGTTGGAGCTTTTACACAAGGAACTGATCCAGATGGGAGCGCTTTGCGAAAACGCTATTGCAATGGCAGCAAAAGCGCTGGCGGAAGGCAATGCAAAAATTGCCGGAAAGGTTCCGGAGTTATCTGAGGAGATAGATCAAAAAGAGCGGGATATCGAGGCAATGTGTATGAAGCTGCTTCTACAGCAACAGCCGGTGGCAAAGGATCTGCGTGTGATCTCCTCCGCACTGAAAATGGTAACGGACATGGAGCGTATTGGAGATAATTCGGGAGATATTGCCGAAATTGTAACGATGGCGAATATTTCCGCCGCTGACAATACCTTGTCTATTCAGGATATGGCAAGAGCCACAATAAAGATGGTAACGGACAGTATTGACGCTTTTGTTAAGCAGGATGTCAAGCTGGCAACATCGGTAATTGCCTATGACGATGTGGTGGACAGATATTTTGACGAGATCAAAACTAATCTGATTGCGAAGTTTGGAGATTCCGAATCAGACGGAGAAACGGTACTTGACCTTTTAATGATAGCAAAATATTTTGAGCGTATGGGAGATCATGCGGCGGAGACTGCCAAATGGGTGCTGTTCTCCATTACGGGCAATAAGGAATGATAAATGATAGTACGGCGAGAAACTATGGCTTCTCGCCGTTTATCTTTTGGTACAAATAAATTACATGGATTTTACGGAACTGTGATTACAGAATTTACAGCAAAAAAGTATAATGAAAGTGTTCAAAAGGAGAGCAGATATGAGAAAAAAGATTCTTTTGTTTATTATCGTTGCATTAGCGATTATTGGCGTTATAGTATATATAAATATGAATTCAGATGATAATATGGGAGGAATTCGATATACACCTGACAGCCAAGAACCGTGGAATGAACATTTGGAGGGCGATAACGGTTCCGGCGGAATCAAAATACCCGGCTTTGGAAAACTGTACTTCCAATCGGGTACCAAAAAAGTTCAAATGACACTGGCAAATCCGAGCGATAATGATTGCTATTTTATATATACGCTTCATCTGAATGATCCGGACGGCGAAATAATTTATACGTCGGATAAAGTAGCCCCGGGCATGGCGCTGTACGACTTGACCATTATCCGTCCATTGGATGTAGGCGAATACACAATGTATATTCATGTTGCACCCTATAGCTCTGATGGCAAACAGCTTAATGCAGCGCTTCTAAAGGCTCCGCTTACAGTAATGGGTAACTGATTTGATCTTATTGCCGGCCGGCTTGAGATATATACTAAATTTCATATTCTTTTTTGGAGGACAAATTCTTATGAAAAGCAAAAAAATCATTGTAACTATGTTGGCAGTATGCGCCTTAGTGACTACTTCTGCAATCTCTGCATCTGCGGCAAGTATCGATCAGAACAGTCCAGAAAGTATCGGTACGGAATGGACTTTTGAATTGAAGAACGATCCTACATATACCGTTACTATCCCTTCTGCCGTAACGCTTTCCAAGAACGGCACACAGGTGGATATTACTGCCGAGAATGTTGCAAATCTTGACTGTCAGCGCATTTCCGTTACGATTGCGGGAACGGACGCATACAGGAATCAGATGGTGCTGGAGGGCAAGGATTCAAGAGGTATCAGCAGATCACTTCGCTATTCAATTACCACGTCTGACGGAGAGTACATTGAGACAACCTTAAATACAACTGCTGTAGGTAAGGAACTTGCCTCTTTTACAGAGGATGGCACGGTATCCTTTACAGCAGCACCGATTATCGCAGCCGCTTCCACCAAGGGTGTTACCTATACCGGCAGCATGACCTACGGAATTGAGCTGGTTGACATTGCGCAGCAGTAAGAAAAAAATATTGCTCTCCTTGATAGTGATATTTGTATTTGCTATCAGTGCAACTGCTCCTGTGTCTGCCGAGAGCGGTACGATGTTTACCTTTACTCTGGAGGATAAAGACAGTTATCTTGAAACCGAAACACCTGCGCCGGATACAACTCCGAGTACTGATAATAACGACCATTCAAGCGGAACTATACCGCCATCTCCTCAAACCGGGGATGAATCACTACTGATTTATTGGAGCGTATTGGTATTCAGCGCAGGGGGTATACTTGCAATATTATATTTCGGCAAATCGAGAAGAGCTGAAAAATGAAATGACTTATCCAAGCAGGCGGTGTGAAAGCTCTGACTTTTACACCGCTTGTTCGTAAATTTTCAAAGGCGTTTGACCCACAGTGTTGAAAAATACGTTTTTTTGTACTATTATTATTTTGGATAATTGTACATTGTTGTAAGGTGAAATCATGTGGTTGATAATGGCTGTTTTTTCTGCATTTTTTGCAGGAGTGACTTCTATCCTTGCAAAGTGCGGCATTAGAAAAACGGATTCCGATATAGCAACGGCACTGCGGACTGTGGTTGTGCTGCTGTTTTCCTGGGTTATGGTGCTGATAGTCGGTTCTGCAAAAACAATATCGGATATTGATATAAAATCATTTGTTTTTTTAATACTGTCAGGACTTGCAACCGGCGCATCGTGGATTTGCTATTTCAAAGCATTGTCTATGGGAGATGTCAACAAGGTTGTGCCGGTTGATAAATCAAGCACTGTTCTTTCGGTACTGCTTGCGATCATTTTATTTGGCGAGACAAGTTATCTTGCGGTCAAGCTGCTCGGTACGGCAATTCTTGCTGCCGGAATTTTTCTGATGATCGAGCAAAAAGAAGTGCAAAGCAGGTCAATACAAAAAGGCTGGATGCTCTATGCTATACTGTCCGCAGTATTTGCCGCTCTTACCTCTATTCTCGCAAAAGTCGGTATATCTGGCGTAGAATCCAATCTCGGTACAGCGATACGCACAGGTGTTGTGCTTATTATGGCATGGCTAATCGTCCTGACGAAAGGCAAGCAGAAAGAAATCAAAGAGATCGGCAAAAAGGAACTTGCTTTTATTGCCCTTTCCGGACTTGCGACCGGGGCGTCGTGGCTCTGCTATTACTATGCAATTCAGAACGGTGTTGTCAGTGTAGTCGTACCGATTGACAAATTGAGTATTCTTGTTACGGTCGCATTCTCCTATTTTGTGTTTAAGGAAAAACTTAGTAAAAAAGCGTTTACCGGTCTTTGTCTTATGCTTTGCGGGACGCTGGCAATGGCAATATGGACATAGGACTTTACACCGATTTTACAATATTAAGATAACCGATTTGACCTTGTTTTGATAGAATAGTGGCAAAGCGATACATAGAAACATGGAGGAGGTAGTGTAAAAGATGATCTATTGCGTGGAGGACGATCAGGCGATCCGTGATTTAATGATATATGCCCTGAATTCTGCTGGATTTGAAGCAACAGGATTTGAGGACGGAAAAGCTTTCTTTTCCGCTTTTGAAAAGAAGCTGCCCGAGCTTATCATGCTTGATATTATGCTTCCGGGAGAGGACGGCATTGCGATATTAAAAAAGCTGCGCGGCAATTCTGCTACAGCGGATATTCCGGTCATTATGGCGACAGCCAAAGGTACAGAATATGATAAGGTAATCGGTCTTGATTTAGGAGCGGATGATTACCTTGCTAAGCCATTCGGTATGATGGAGATGGTGTCGCGCGTAAAGGCAGTATTGCGCCGTTCGGTCGCAAAAGATACTTTTAAGGTTTTGTATGTGGGTAAATTAGAACTGAATATGAGTAATCATACTGTTTTTGCCGATGGTGAGCGTATCGACCTCACCTTGAAAGAATATGGACTACTTCGACTGTTTATGGAAAACCTCGGCAGAGTTTTTACACGCGACCAACTTCTTGAACAAATTTGGGACGCAGATTATGTCGGAGAAACAAGAACGGTTGATGTTCATATCGGTACGCTTCGCACAAAGCTCGGTAAATGCGGTGAGTATATTGAGACGGTTCGCGGCGTGGGCTACCGGATGGAGACGAGGCTATGACAAAAAGAATTTTTCGTACAGTATTTATCGTAGCAATCAGTGTATTACTTGCTTCTGTTATTCTATTCATTGGCGTGCTTTATGATTATTTTACCGGTGTTCAGTACCGTCAGCTTAAAATGCAGACCGATCTTGCCGCGCAGGGCGTTGTCAGCGATGGAATTGAATATTTCGACGGACTGGATGTAAAGAATTACCGCATCACGTGGATCGGGGCAGACGGAAGCGTACTCTATGACAGTGTTTCTGACGCAGATGAAATGGAAAACCACTTTGAGCGTGAGGAAGTAAAAGAAGCGCTTGCCGAGGGATACGGTGAAAGCTCGCGCTATTCATCGACCATGACTGAGCGCTATCTTTACAGCGCCAAACGGTTGACAGATGGAACAGTGATCCGACTTTCTGTTACCCAAAACTCAATGTGGGTGCTGACACTTGGTATGCTTCAGCCGATCCTCGCTATCCTTGCTGCGGCAATCGTTCTGTCGATCATACTCGCATCTCGTTTGTCAAAAAACATTGTCAAACCACTGAACGAATTGAATCTTGACGATCCGCTGAGCAATGACGGATATGATGAGCTTGCTCCCCTGCTTCGTCGTATTGATACACAGCAGCGGCAAATACTGCGGCAAAAGAATGAACTGAAACGCAAACAAAGCGAATTTGACACGGTAACAAGGAGCATGGCGGAGGGAATCATCCTTCTGAATCAAAAAGGCATTATCCTGAGTATAAACCGAGCAGCGGCAGAATTATTTGAAACAGACTCCTTTGCTGTCGGAAAGGACATCCTTTCTGTTAATCGCAGCTTAGAACTTAGTGAGCTTCTTCGTAAGTCAGAGAACGGAAGTCGTGCCGAAACGGTTATGGATTTTGGTGCGGCAAAATATCAAGTAGATGTAAGTCCGGTGTTATCAAACGACGAAGCGGCAGGTACGGTGATTCTGCTTATGGATGTTACTGAAAAAGAAAAAACAGAGCAGATGCGCCGTGAATTTACTGCAAATGTATCTCATGAACTGAAAACCCCCCTGCAAACGATTTCCGGCTGTGCGGAGCTTCTGGCGAACGGTATTGTAAAACAGGAGGACATTTCAAAATTCGGGGCGCAAATCTATACAGATGCCGGACGCATGATCCGTCTGGTCGAGGATATTATTAAGCTGTCTCACTTGGATGAAGGGGCAAATGATATGCAGCGAGAAACTGTGGATATGGTATTTCTCGCAGAAAACACGATCCGAAGCTTACGACCGGAAGCAGAAGCGGCAGGTGTCACTCTTTCTCTCAGCGGAAGCGGAAGCTCTGCAAAACTGTACGGTATACCGCAGTTGCTTAGTGGAATCATTTTCAATCTTTGCGATAATGCCATAAAATATAACCGAGAAAACGGCTCGGTAAAAGTAGATATTACGGATAGGGATAACGAAGTTATTCTTACTGTTGCCGACACGGGAATCGGTATTCCGGCAGAACATCAGGAACGGATTTTTGAACGCTTTTATTGTGTTGATAAGAGTCATTCCAAAGAAATCGGCGGTACGGGACTTGGTCTTTCCATCGTCAAGCACGCTGCGAGACTTCACGATGCGACTATTGAACTTCACAGTGTCCCCGGCGAAGGCACAATTATCACGGTAAAATTTCCGAAAAATAAATAACGGAGTAATTGAATGGAGAAATTAAGAGAGAAAAAAGGCTTTATCTGTGATATGGACGGCGTTATCTATCACGGGAACAGACTTCTTGGCGGAGTAAAGGAATTCGTAGATTGTTGGTTCAAAACAAATTTGCCTAGTATCTGGCAATAAAATGGCAATATTTTGTGGTTATTCAGCGAATAAAAATTTTATTTTATAACGTATATAAAGAAACCTCACTGATTTTCAGAAGTAAAAAGCTGAATATCGGTAAAGTTTTTCACAAGGTAGTCTCTCAATTCCTGAGAGAGCACTTTGACACGTTTCTGGTAAGTATCCAATGCCTACCGGGCCATAAAGTACCAGATTTCTCTTTCCAGGAATAAACTTGCTCTGAGTATCTGAGCGTAGAAATCTTCTTTCATCTTCGGCGTCATCATAATACTGCGCTTCCCCTCTTCAGGAATGCTTCGTCATACGCTTCGAGTGACGGGCCAGCCTCCGGAAGTGTATAGATACCCTAACCAGTAATCCGGGCAGTCAGGAGAACACTGACGTCCATAAACACATTTTTTATAGTAATTGCATTCCAGAGGCATCTTACACTTATGAGTAAGAGATGAGAAAAAGAGTTTTGAGTTTTCATAATAGACACCGACCTTTCCGGCGACTGCCTGCTATGAAAAGTGGAAATAAACTTTTCACTTCAGTACAGTAAATTTACACTATCTGAAGGAGAAATCTATTTGACATATCTAGTCCATGATGCTAATATGATTATAGAAAAGGTGCTACCGATAGACGGTTAGTCCACATTATGATTAGTTAAGAAAATAACCGTTCAGTTTGCGAGGCTGGGGCGGTTATTTTTTTGCATGATTGCATCCTATTGCGTAACCAAGTCCAAAAGCCGTTAAGCACAAGCTGATAACAGCAATCAGACTTTCGAGAGTTAACGTTAACTAACCTTTTGCCGTAAATAGTAACACCATGAGATGATTATAGCGGAATAGAATAAGATATACAATAATTGTTCCTTAAAAGGGCTATTCGTTTTGTTTGAATCTAAATGTATTTTCTTTTGTAGATTTGCAATGTTCTGTTCTTTTGGTACAATACAGTTATTAGGTAAGGAGTGTGAATAATATGGGTGAAGCGAAAAGACGACTTCCGGTAGGCGTAGAAAATTTTGAGCAGATTATCAAAGATAACTTTTATTATGTAGATAAGACTGGACTGATTTCTGAACTGCTTCTAAGTGGTGGAATGGTAAATCTGTTTACCCGACCAAGACGCTTTGGAAAAACATTAAATATGAGTATGCTAGAACATTTTTTTTCCCTAGAGGGCGATCACAGTATCTTTGATGGTCTGGGAATCACAAAAGATACAAAATTGTGTGAAGAATATATGGGTAGGTATCCGGTTATTTTTGTATCATTAAAAGGAATCAATGCTGCTGCTTATGATAAGGCATTTAATTTTGCCGTTCAGATTATGCAAAGAACAGCTGAAGAATTTCAGTTTCTATCAGATAGTGAATGCCTGAGTGAACATGATAAATCAGTATATAGAGAACTATTGGAAAGCAATATGAGTGAAACTGTATTTTGCGGTGGATTGAAAATATTGTCAAAATTATTAGAGAAGCATTACAGATCGAAAGTAATTCTTTTAATTGATGAATATGATGTTCCGTTAGCGAAAGCATTTGAAAATGGATATTATGATCAAATGATATTTTTAATCCGCAATCTGTTGGAACAGGCGCTAAAAACAAACAACAGTTTGAAATTTGCAGTGATGACTGGGTGTATGCGCATTTCAAAAGAGAGTATCTTTACGGGGCTGAATAACCTGAAAGTATTATCAATTACAGATGAACGTTATGATGAATATTTTGGTTTTACAGATGCGGAAGTAAAAGAAATGCTGAAGTATTACGAAATTGAAGATTATTATGAAGACATCAAAAACTGGTACGATGGGTATCGTTTTGGCAGTACGGAAGTATATTGCCCTTGGGATGTATTGAACCATTGTGATAAAATCAAAGACCATGCAAATGTGTTTCCGGAAAACTATTGGATCAATACCAGCAGTAATGACGCTGTTAAGAAATTTATTCAAATGTCTGACAATGTTACAACCAAACGGGAGATTGAAAATCTGCTTTCCGGTGAGGAAATTACCAAAGAAATTCATCAGGAACTTATCTATCCGGAAATGTATCAGTCGTTAGAGAACGTCTGGAGTCTTTTATTTATGACAGGATATTTAACGCAGCGTGGAAGGGTTGATGCAAAACGGTATAAACTTGCAATACCAAATCTGGAAATTCGGGATATTTTTGAAACGCAGATTATGGAATACTTTAAAGAGAGTGTAAAAAAAGACGGAGATACGTTAAGTGGATTCTGTGATGCGTTGAAAAACGGAGAAGAAAAGAAGGTAGAGGATATTTTTGAAAGCTACCTGAAAAAAACCATCAGTCTCCGGGATACGTTTGTGAGGAAGGCTAGGAAAGAGAACTTTTATCATGGGATACTGCTTGGAATCTTAGGCGTGAAAGAAGGCTGGGGTGTATTTTCCAATCAGGAAACCGGCGAAGGATACAGCGATATCCTGATAGAAACGGAAAATAGTGAAATGGCGATTTTGATAGAAGTGAAATATGCCAATGATGAAACTCTTGATCAGGCTTGTGAAAGGGCGTTAAAACAGGTAGAGGAAAGGAAGTATGACGAGGAACTTCGGGGAAACGGAGTGGATAAAATCTTGAAATATGGGATTGCGTGTTATATGAAACGATGTAAAGTAAAGCTGGCAGATTCATGATACATGAATTTTATATTGCCTACGATAAACTGGGATTTCTAACTGTCCACGCAGTTTTTTATAAAACCTATTGACATTTTTCTATGTGTTGCATATGATAACATATGGATATTTATCTATGAGAGGTGGTTTTGGAAGATGGACGAAAGAAGAACTGCGGCAATCTTCAAAGCATTTTGTGATGAAAACCGCATTAGGGTTATAAAGCTGCTGCGTTCGGGGGAAAAATGTGCCTGCAAGCTGTTAGAAGAAATCAATGTAACACAGCCTACACTTTCCCACCATATGAAAATTCTTTGTGACGCTGAAATTGTTATCGGGCGTAAAGAAGGAAAATGGACGCACTATTCCATTTCAGAAAAAGGCGTAAAGCAGGCAAAGGAATGTTTGGAGCGGTTGACAACACTTGATGTTGAATACAAAAACAAGTCGTGCTGTGAAAAGTGAGGAAGTTTATAGATTACTTTTCCGCGCGACTTATAAAACCGCCAATATATAGACATATTTCAATGTAACTATGTGAAAGGAGCTTTTTATGGAAGCATTAAAAATTGGTTGGGACTTTTTCCAAAATGAAGTCCTTGGTATGGGTTGGCTGAGTAGGCTCATATCAACTGTATTGAATACCTGCGGTTTAGATACTACAAGCAGAGTAGGCGGCACCATTCAGTTCTTTATTTACGATACCATAAAAATTATGGTACTGCTTGGCGTGTTGATTTTGATTATTTCCTATATTCAAAGCTATTTTCCACCTGAACGAACAAAAAAAATACTTGGAAGATTTCAAGGAATATGGGCAAATATCATCGCCGCATTACTAGGTACGGTAACGCCGTTCTGTTCGTGTTCCTCTATTCCGTTGTTTATTGGATTTACAAGCGCAGGTTTGCCGCTTGGCGTTACATTTTCTTTCTTGATTTCTTCGCCAATGGTTGACCTCGGAAGTCTTGTACTTTTGATGAGCATTTTCGGCTGGAAAGTTGCCGTTTTGTATGTCGTTCTGGGCTTGGTAATTGCTGTTGTTGGCGGTATGCTGATTGAAAAACTGCACCTTGAAAATCAAGTGGAAGAATATATCCGAAACGGTCGCACTATTGATGTTTTGCAGGAAGAACTGCATTTCAAAGACCGTATGAAATATGCTTGGGAACAGGTGGCTGCAACAGCCAAAAAAGTTGCGCCTTATGTGTTAATCGGTGTCGGCATCGGTGCAATGATTCATAACTGGATACCTGAAGATTTCATTGTCAAGGCGCTTGGGGATAGCAATCCGTTTGGTGTTGTGCTTGCTACTGTCGCAGGTGTTCCGATGTATGCGGACATTTTCGGTACAATCCCGATTGCAGAAGCTTTACTTGCAAAGGGTGCTTTGCTCGGCGTTGTCCTTTCTTTTATGATGGGTGTAACTACCCTTTCTCTCCCATCAATGATTATGCTTCGCAAGGCGGTTAAACCAAAGCTGCTCGGCATTTTCATTGCAATATGCACACTCGGTATTATCGTTGTAGGTTATTTCTTCAACGCAATACAATATTTAATTGTTTAATTTTAGGAGGTTATCATTATGGCAGTATTTAATTTCGGAAAGAAAAAAGAAGAAAAGAAAGTAGAAGAAATCAAAAATGAATGTTGCCCTGATTTGAAAAAAGGTGAAATCTGTTGTATCAAGGTATTAGGTGCAGGCTGTAAATCCTGCCATGAGCAGTATGAGAATGTGAAACAAGCGGTAAAGGATATGAGACTTTCTGTAGAGGTGGAATATATTACCGATATGCAAAAAGTAATGGAATACGGTGTTATGAGTATGCCGGCTCTCGTTGTTAATGGAGCGGTAAGGCAGATGCCCTGAACATGGGTATCAATGCCTCTCAGTATCCGTATTTCATTTGTATTGATGCCGATTCCGTTTTGCAGTACGATTCTTTGCGGGAAATCGTTCGTCCGGCGCTGGAGGATGACAATGTGGTGGCAGTGGGAGGCAGTGTTCGTCCCTGTAACGGTGTAGAACTGGAAAACGGCAGGGTGAAAAAATATCGCCTGCCGCACAACCTCCTTGCCTGCATGCAGGTGTTGGAGTATGATCGCTCCTTTTTGGCTGCCCGCATTCTGTTTGATACGTTCAACGGTTCATTGATTATCTCGGGTGCATTTGGGCTCTTTCAGAAGGAAATGGTTATCAATTGCGGTGGCTATGACCATACCACCATGGGTGAGGATATGGAATTAGTGGTGAAGCTCCACGAGTTTTGTAAGGCAAACGAGATTCCCTATCTTATTCGCTACGCCACCAATGCAATTTGCTGGACGCAGGTGCCGGAACGGCTGCGAGACTTGTGCATTCAGCGACGCCGATGGCATTTGGGATTGTTCCAGAGTATGACGCGGCACATAGGTCTGTTTGCTAACCTACGTTACGGAGCGGTGAGTTTAATTTCTTATTTGTATTTTCTGCTTTATGAACTTTTATCGCCTTACATTGAGTTGTTTGGTGTACTGACTATGATGCTGGCGTTTTGTGTAGATTTGATCAACATTCCTTTTATGATCTTGTTTTACATGATTTATGCGGTGTTCGGCTCTGTTTTGTCACTGACGGCGTTCTTTTCCCGTATCCAGACCATCGACTTGAAGATTTCCTTTACGGATGGTCTAAAAGCGGTAGGATTGTGTTTGTTTGAGGTGACCTGCCTGCGGTTTGTCATGACGTTTGTTCGTGTGACTGCTTTCAAAGGATATCGGAAGAAAAAGATGAGTTGGGGCAGAATTGAACGGCAAAAGATTCAATCAAAATGAGCGAGAGAGGAGATGAAACGCCATGAAGAGACAATGGATTTTCTGTTTAGACGTATTGTTTTTGGGAATTGTGTGTACCCTCCTATTCGCAGATTCTGTAATGGCGGCGGTGAATTCCACAACGGAAACGGCTGGTGGGATGAATACTGTGTATGTAGTGGGGAACCCCGATTGCTATCCCGCGGAGTATTATAATCCGAGCACGAGTTCTTATGAGGGAATTTTACCGGAGCTGCTGAATAGAATCAGTGAAAAAACAGGACTGAATTTCACATACATTTGCGCTGGGAAGAAAGACCGGCGTCTTAATCTTGCCAAAAACAGTCAGGCTGAGCTGGTATCCGGTGTTATAACGGAAGATTTGCTGCTGAAGCTGACTAGTGTGACGCCTGGAGATGTCATTTTTACAGTTCCTGGAGAGAACGGTGATACTCAGGTAAGTTTTGCTTATACGGCTATTGCCGATGAAACCCTGATAAGTACGATGGAAAACGCTTTGAAAGAGATATCTGAGCAGGAGATTTCGAGTATAGTTTTCCGTTTCATGGCAGAACATCCGCAAAAATCTTATCCAGCTTGGCTGCTTCCGGTACTTCTGGGCGTGATTGTGCTCATGTTCATAATGGTTTTGATTTTGTTTGTGAAATTTCGTAAGTTTAAGAAGAAGGATGATCGAAGCGTCTGGATCGATGAGGCAACCGGTATTGGAAACAAAGCCTATTTCGTACGGCGTTTTGAAACGGATATCTCGGATCAATACAGAGAGCTTTACTGTACTGCCTATATCGGTTTTGATCTTACCGAGGCTAACAGATATTATGGCATACCGGAAGCGGAAGAACAGCTTCGTTTCGCAGCAAATGAACTTTCTCTTAGCACTCGGGATAACGAGGTCTTTGCCAGGGTCAGCGGCGGCGGTTTCGCCGTGCTGCGTCCGACCAGCGGTGAAGCGGAGGCGAGAGAATGGGTTGAGGCGTTGCTTTCTCGTCTGAATCGGTATACAGAAAAATACGGAAAGGACTATCGTCCGACATTTACAGCAGGCATTTATATGCTCCGCCCGACAGACCGCAACTGCAATACCGCATTGTTCAACGCTAAGCTGGGCTATGAGTTGGCGGCCAGGACCGGCGTTTCCTGTGAATTTTCCCACGCGGAACAGCTGAAACGGGAAAGAGAGAATGTGTCTCGAAGCAAAAGTATGGGATTTCGTATTGCATTGGATGATATAGGAAGCAGCTATACCTCCTTTTCCAATCTGCGGGATTATCCCATCGATATTGTCAAGATTGACCACTCTATTTTGAATGCAGCGATAGACTCCAAGGGCGTCACCTTGCTAAAGAGTATGATCGACCTGTTTCATAGCTTGGAGTTTGAGGTATTGTGTGAAGGTGTAGAGACTATCGAACAGGTGGAATTGCTTCGGCGGATTTCCTGTGACTATATGCAGGGGTATTATTTTTATCGAGTGCTGCCGGCGCAGGAAACGAAGCCTGTCCTTAATATGAATAAAAATGGAATATAAATGAAAATAGCGACAAAAAAGCATCCACTTTTTTGAGGTTACCTCAGAATGGATGCTTTCTTCTGCTTTATTTTGATATTCTCCTTCGAAGTTCTTCCAGCAGTTTTTTGTGTTTTCGTGATTCCATATGTGGAAATGCAAAAAACAGCCGCGCGGAGGTTTTTATGATTTTATGTTCCAGTTCATGATAGCGCTGATTCAGTTCTTCTACAGTATCCATAGTATGCATGGTTCGTTTGTAAATATCTATTCCAATCCGGTCGGAAAATCCATGTAAATCTGCGGCGATTTTTTCCAGCTTTTCGAGATTTTGGTTGAGTTTGAAAATCTCAGATGCAGTCACACAAGTGTCGGTAATCAATAATCCGCTTAGTATTGCGATGAGCATGACGCCAATGGGAAATGGCAGAAATTCCAGCGGCTTTTGTATCAGAGGATGGAATAGTTTAAGGATCACAACGCAGAATGCGCCCCAAATCAGCGAAAACAAAAGACATACGTAGCCGCCGATATTGAAAGGTATTTGCGAGTAATCCCACCACTTATGATGAAAAATTTTCTCCATACCCCAGCCAGTCAGTCCTTCCAACAGTGTGACGAGAAGGATTGAAGTCACAAAAAGGAGAGGCAGGTTATTCTTATATGGGGTTAAAAACAGGATGACAATGGAAACTCCGAATCCGTAAATTGGGCAAAGAGGCCCATTTAGGAAACCTCGATTGACGAAACGGTGTTCTTTAAAAGCGGCAAATGCAACCTCCGTACACCATCCGAAAAAACTATATACAAAAAAATAAAGCATAACAAAATAAACGTTCATAAGGGGGTCTCCTTCGGTAAAATATTTTAAAATAGAGTACTCCCGGAAAAAGAAATTGTCAATATCTTTTGGCAATGTGGTATTATTATAGGCAGGGAGGTGTCGATATGACATATAGATATCACTATGATTCGCCTTTGGGCGGTATTACGATGGCAAGCGATGGAACAGCGCTTACGGGTCTGTGGTTGGATGGGCAGAAATATTTTGCTTCAACAATGCCAAAAGACTGTAAAGAGAAACCATTAAAAATATTTGAAGAGACAATACATTGGCTGGATATTTATTTTGGCGGAGCCGAGCCGGATTTTACGCCGCAGTTATCGCTAGAGTCAACAACTTTTAGAAAAGAAGTCTGGGAGATTTTACTTTCGATTCCTTATGGCAAGACGATGACTTATGGAGAAATTGCAAAGAAAATCGCAGAACAAAGAGGGCTGGTGCGCATGTCGGCACAGGCTGTAGGAGGCGCGGTCGGACATAATCCGATTTCTATTATTGTACCCTGCCATCGTGTTGTGGGAACGAATGGAAGTCTTACGGGATATGCAGGGGGAATTGAAAAGAAAATGCAATTGCTTGAATTAGAAGGGGGATTGGAAAAGCAGCAGCGTAAGATGGAAAAATGTAAATATTGAGTTGAATATTACTGATATTTTTCGTATGATAAATATAAAATGCACCGGCCAGAGTGCGTGGGCAGCAGATGACAGGAAAAACGGCAGCAAAGGATAAAGGAGATGTGGGTATGCATAAGATAGTAGGAACACCTAAGGAAGTGAAATACAGGAATAGAAAAGGTGCATATCTAATTCCGAAGAAGGATGATTACATCGGAGTCGTAAAGATTCCGAAAGGCTATTTTTTATTAGGCGGCGGCATGAGAAAGGGAGAGACTGATCAAGACTGTATCAGACGCGAATGTATGGAAGAGATTGGATATAAGGTTTCCGTAGAGTATAAAATCGGTTCTGCAGAAGCTTATATCGAGAATCCCAAAATGGGTTATTATCATCCAATACAGACTTATTATGCAGGAGAACTTTTGGAAATGGTACAAAGGCCGATCGAACATAATCATAAGTTAGTATGGATGAAATTCGAGGAGTTGTACGGAAAAATGTATTTGGAAATACAGAATTGGGCAATCGCAGAGTATTGGAACAGGGAAAGAAGATTCTAGGTGGAAGATGGATATAGCTGTTATTATATCTATAAGTATGAAAACAGGGGAGCAAGCGGCAGATGCAGGCCGCCTGCTCCCCTGTCTGGTACTAGCAGATATCTTTGTCGGTGAGAAGATTTAAGCAAAGATACCGAAATTGCTTTCGATCCACGTATGGGCTAAATCAATCCAAGGCTCGCATTCTCTTTGGATACCACGTCCATCACTTCCTTGGGAAAGCGGTGTCGCAAGAGAAAGTCCATGTCCGCCGTTTTGGAAAACATGAAATTCCGCAGGGATGTTGTATTGGTGAAGCGCCATGTAAAGCAGTAACGAGTTTTCTACAGGAACAGAAGGGTCGGAGTCTGTATGCCACAGAAAAGTAGGAGGCATATCTTCGTTTACCAAATGTTCCAAGGATACTTTGTCGATTAAGTCTTCTTGGTCGCCGAGCAGATTGACAAATGATTCCTCGTGTGCATATTCGCCGGAAGTGATCACGGGATAGCCGAGGATCAGTCCGTTTGGACGGAAAATCTCACTGTCACATTTATAATATCTTTCGAGGAATTCTTCTCTCCAAAATACTCCAAGAGAACAAGCCAGATGTCCGCCGGCGGAAAATCCCGCTACAATAACTTTATCTGTATCAATCAGCCATTGGTTGGCACGGTCGCGGATTAATTTCATGGCGCCTGCAAGCTGCAAAAGCGCTGTTGGATACGGCGCTGGTGCAACACTGTAGCGCAGGATTGCAGTATGATATCCCATTGCATAGAACTTAGCGGCAACCGGGTCGGCTTCGCGGTCGGATACTTTTTGATATCCGCCTCCGGGACAGATTAGAATCAATGGCCTTTTCTGTATCATGAATTCGGGAGAATCCTGCCAAAGTGTAATCTGTAAGGAAGCAGAAAATTCTCCTGTTTTTATCAATATATTATGAAGTATCATGTTTTTTCTCCAATCTTATTTAAATATGTTATTTTATTATACTTGTATTTAATTTATAAAACAAGTAATTGATTTCTTTTTGCGAAATGACTATAATTATACTGTAGCGTCAGAGGAAGAAAATAACAAAAACATCATATCTAAGAAGAGGTATATAACATGAAAATAACGAACGACATTATTTATGTAGGCGTGAATGACCACGAAGTAGATTTGTTTGAAGGTCAGTATATCGTGCCAAATGGGATGGCATACAATTCGTATGTAATTAAAGATGAAAAAATTGCAATTATGGATACCGTAGATGCAAGATTTTCTCATGAATGGCTTGACAATATCGGGAAAGCGCTTGATGGTGCAAAACCAGATTATCTGATCATTCAGCATATGGAACCGGATCATTCTGCGAATATCCATAATTTTATGAAAACATATCCGGATACTACAATTGTAGCAAATGAAAAGACATTTACCATGATGAGTAATTTCTTCCGCAGTATGAATCTGGAAGGGAAGAAGTTAGTTGTAGAAAACGGTGGTTCACTGACACTTGGGAAACATGTCCTGACATTTGTATTTGCACCGATGGTGCACTGGCCGGAGGTTATGGTCACATATGACAGTACGGATAAAGTATTGTTTTCGGCAGATGGATTTGGAAAATTTGGCGCATTGGACGTGGAAGAAGACTGGGATTGCGAAGCACGCCGTTATTACATTGGTATTGTAGGAAAATATGGCGCACAGGTGCAGAATCTTCTGAAAGTGGCAGCAACATTGGAGATTCAGACAATTTGTCCGCTTCATGGGCCAATCCTTACAGAAAACCTGGACCATTATATTGAAAAATATAATATCTGGTCTTCTTATGCAGTAGAGTCTGAAGGCGTGATGATTGCATATACATCTGTTTATGGAAATACGAAAAAAGCAGTAGAAGTACTAGCGAATAAATTAAAAGAGAAAGGATGCCCGAAGGTAGTTGTATGTGATCTTGCAAGAGAAGATATGGCAGAAGCAGTAGAAGACGCATTCCGTTACGGAAAGCTCGTACTTGCTACGACCACATATAATGCAGACGTATTCCCGTTTATGCGTACGTTTGTAGAACATCTGACAGAGCGTAATTATCAGAAGCGTACGGTAGGATTGATTGAAAACGGTTCCTGGGCTCCGCTTGCGGCAAAAGTAATGAAAGAAATGTTTGCCAAGAGCAAAAATATTACATGGATGGATAATAACTTAAGAATTATGTCCTCTCTTAGCGATGAAAATATGGAACAGATAGAAGCTATGGCGGACGAATTATGTAAGGAATACGTGGCACAGTCCGGCGAAAGAGCGAACAAAAACGATATGACAGCGTTGTTTAAGATTGGTTATGGCTTATATGTAGTTACCTCTAATGATGGAACAAAAGATAATGGACTGATTGTAAATACAGTAACGCAGCTGACAGATAATCCATATCGTGTGGCAGTCAATATTAACAAAGCGAATTATTCCCACCATGTTATTAAGCAGACAGGCGTATTGAATGTTAACTGTCTTTCTGTAGAAGCGCCATTCTCTGTATTTGAGACATTTGGTTTCCAAAGCGGAAGAACCGTGGACAAATTTGCAGGAAGCGAAGTGTATCGTTCTGACAACGGATTGGTATTTCTGGGAAAATACATTAATGCATTCATGTCTTTGAAGGTAGATCAATATGTGGATTTAGATACGCATGGTATGTTTATCTGCAGCGTGACAGAAGCACGTGTGATGAGTGATAAAGATACGATGACTTACACTTATTATCAGAAAAATGTGAAGCCAAAACCGCAGACGGAGGGAAAGAAAGGTTATGTATGTAAAGTATGTGGTTTCATATACGAAGGAGATACATTGCCGGATGATTATATCTGCCCGCTTTGCAAACATGGAGTAGCAGATTTTGAACCGATTGCATAGATAAAAACGGGCTCTTTACCAAAAGGTAGAGGGCTCCTTTTAATAGGAACAGTTACTTTTTATATCATACTTTACTTAAGAATATTTGCGTAAAATGCATTTGTCGTGTTATAATACAGTTCGTGTAGTTTAATAGAATATATTTAAAGAGGCGAAAAAATGGAAAAGAGATACATATATCTTGTTGCCAGCTATACGGACACCTTTATTGGGCGTCTGATTCGCTGGAGGGCAAAAATAAGATTCTGGGACCGTTATGAGGGGGATGGTTATTCACATGTTTCGCTGGCAATCAGTCCGGGACTTGGAGAAATGATGTCATTTGCCAGAAAGAGGATAAGTAATCCATTTGTAGCGGGGTTAATAAAGGAAAGTATAAAAGGCGGCATGTTTGCCAAGAATTCTGACAGAAGCTATATCGCTGTTATGAGAATTGAAGTGACAGAGGAAGAATATCAGAAGATTACACAATGTATGGAACAATACTGGAATCGCCGCACGGAGCTTCACTATAATTTTGCAGGGCTTTTCTGGATGATGCTGTTCGGAAGAGGAAAATATGTAAGAAACCGTTATTTCTGTTCTCAGTGGTGTGCAGAGGTTTTGGACAATTCGGGAGTGGAGATTTTTCCGGGAGAAGAAACTTATAATATCAAACCTTTTGATTTTTACCGGACACTAAAAGAGAATATCGTATACGAAGGACTGGCGGCAGCCTACAAAGAACAATATGTTGCAGCAGTAAGATAATAATATGTGATGAGACACAGTCAGGAATCGATAACAAAGATTCGTAAAAGCACAGGAGAGGATACATATGATTAAAGTTAGAGAATACAAAGGGCATATTCGTAATTGGGAAGCACTCTGTGAAAGGCTTGGAATTGATTTAGAGCTGGACAGAGAAGTACGCGAGAAACAGATTCTTGTGAAAGCGTATGAAACCTGGGGAGCAGAGATGGCAGACCACATGCATGGAATGTTTGCGTTTGCACTTTGGGATGAAGAAAAGCAAACGTTATTTTGCCTAAGAGACCCATTTGGAACAAAGCCATTTTATTACTATGAGACAGAAGACGGAAAGCTTCTTTATGGTACGAGTATCCGAAAAATTATGGAACAGCCGGGATTTGTAAAAGAATTAAATGAAGAAATGCTTCAAATTTATCTTACACTTACATATGTTGCCGGAGAAAATACATTCTTTAGAGGATTAAAAAAGCTGCTTCCGGGCCGTTATCTTATATGGCAGGATGGGGTAATGAAAATCGAGCGTTACTGGAAACCGGAATTTCATCCGGATGAGAGTAAGACGCTGGAAGAATGGGCAGATGAGATACATACAACCTTGAAAGAGATTATGCCGGAAGTAAAAGAAAAGGGTGAATATGCAGAATCATTCCTGTCAGGAGGAGTAGATTCTTCCTATGTATTGGCAATGTCTGATGTGACGATGACAGATTCCTGTGGGTATGACGAAGAACGTTTTGACGAATCAGGACTGGCAAAGGCGACGGCAGACATCCTTGGACGGGAAAATTCCAGATGCCGTATTACGCCGGAAGAATATTTTGGAATTGTTCCATACGTGATGTATAATATGGAGCAGCCGCTTGGTGACGCCTCTGCGATCGCATTTGCTCTTGGCTGCAAGGCAACGGCAGAACATACAAAAATCTGTTATTCGGGGGAAGGAGCCGATGAGTTTTTCGGCGGCTATAATATGTACCGCAATGCAGAACGATATGGGGATAACCTGAAGACATTTTATGTAGGGAATACCAATATCATGAAAGAGGAAGAAAAGAAAAGGATTCTTAAAAAATATGATCCGGATGTGCTTCCGATTGAGCTGGTATCCGGTTTGTATGAAGAGATGGAAGGGCTTGACCCGTTAAGCAAAATGTCGAATGTGGATATTCAGATTTGGCTGGAAGGAGACATTTATCTGAATGTAGATAAGATGAGTACAGCAGCGGGACTGGAAGTGAGAATGCCGTTGACAGACAGACGTATCTTTGATATTGCATCAAGAATGCCATCCAAATATAAAGTGAACGAGGAGCAGAATAAGGTGGCTCTTCGAACGGCAGCAGCAAAGGTACTGCCGGAAGAGATTGCATTTCGCAAGAAACTAGGATTTATCGTACCGATTCGTATCTGGATGGCGGATGAAAGATATAATCAGGATGTACAGGCAAAGTTCCACAGCGAGATGGCAGAAAAATTCTTCGATATGGCGGAAATCAATGCGATTTTTGAGGACTATATTGGCGGAAATTCTGACAATTGGCGGAAAGTCTGGACAATCTATACCTTCCTTGTATGGTATGAAGAATATTTTGTGAAAAGATAACATAGATTAATAAAATTTATAAGTCAAAATAGAGGCGGCCTTGGAAAGGGCGGCCTTTTTTGGAATATATAGATGAAAAGTATTTTGAGGTAAATGTGAGAATTGCTTGAAAAATGTGACAAAAAATGGGATAATGAAATAGTATAACTAAGCAAATATAATAAAAAGAATGGAGGAAAGAAGTATGAACAACTGGAAACGATTCGGTGCAGGTGTACTTTCCGCAGCGCTGGTGTTGACTTCAATTGCCGTAGTTCCGGCACAGGAAATCAAAGCGGCAGATGATCTGGAAATAAATTATGCACTGGGCGCATCTGCAACGGTCAGCGAGCAGGAGACGGATTACTGGGGAGCGGACAAGGCTGTAGATGGAATTGTAAACCGTGATGAACCTGTAAAAGCAAACCACTCACGTTGGGCAACGAACCCAAGCAGTTCTCAGACACCGCGAATTTTAACGGTGGATTTAGGAGTGGAAAGAACATTTGACCATTTCGTAATCGAATGGGAAAGAACGAATATTACAAACTTTAAGATTGCTGTTGCTGACAGTGCAGACGGTGAATGGACCAATGTGTACGTAAAAGATGATGGAGAGAACGTTTCATCTTTAACAAGTGACATCAAATTGGATGAGGCAGCAACTGGGCGTTTTGTACGCCTGACAGTAGATGGGTATAAAGCAGATCCGGGTAGCTGGCAGTCTGTATCCCTGTATGAATTTAAAGTGCTTGGTGATGTAGAAAACTTAAGCTTGGACGCAACAGCGGCAGCCAATGGTTATGAGGGTGGAACTAATTTTGTAGCAGGAAATGCCATTGATGGTAATGACACAACACGTTGGGCAAGCCCTGTAAGCCAAGGAGCACACTGGTTAAGTCTTGATTATGGAAAAGAAGTGACACTTCAGACATTCAAGATTCACTGGGAAAGAAAAAATCCTACGAATTACCGCATTGAAAAATCATCGGATGGAAGCAACTGGGAGACAGTAATAAGTTTTGACACTAAACCGGCTGATTATCGTCAGACAATCATTTTGGATGAAGCAATCAATACACAGTATGTACGTCTTTATGTAGAATCTTTCGATCCGACTGCAGCACCGGAGGGGCAAAACGAAGTAACATGGGCGACTGTTGGAATCTATGAATTTGAATCCTATGCTGTAGCATTTGAGGAAGCAGAGTTGCCAGCAAATCCTGGTGAGGCAGCTGATGCAATAGAAGTTCCGGAAAGTATTGAGGGAACGTCAGGAACATTCGAGATGCCGGGAGTAGATCCTGGATTTGAAATCAGCTTCATCGGTGCAGATTACGAGCAGATTTTAGACCGTGACCTTACCGTGTATGAACCACTGGTTACAAAAACAGTACAGATGAATTTCCGCGTAAACGAAGAAGGCAATGAAGAAAACGCAGTAGACTCCAAGGCATATAATATGGTAGTTACCGGAAAATATGAAGAAGAAGAAGGCGACAATGCAAAACCGGTAGTTATACCGGAACTTGCAGAGTGGAAAGGCGCAAAAGGCGGAGATTTTTCCGTCAACAAAAACAGCCGTATCGTAGTAGACAGTAAAGATGAAGCAGTGCTTGCAGTAGTAGCAGAAGAATTTGCGAAAGATTACGAAGAAGTAACAGGAAATTCAATCGAAATCGTATATGCAGACAGTGCCAATGCAGGAGATTTCTTCTTCACATTGATCGAAGAAGGAAAAGGTCTGAAAGAAGAAGGATATTACATGAACATCGGCGAATCTGTAGAAATCCAGGCAGAAGCAGCAGCAGGTGCTTACTGGTCTACAAGAACTATTTTGCAGATTCTTACTCAGACAGGAAATACAATCCCGATGGGTCAGACACGTGACTATCCGAAATATGAAGTGCGTGGTTTCATGCTTGACGTAGCAAGAAGACCATTCTCTAAGAAGATTGTAGATGAAGTTGCTAAAAACATGCTATGGTATAAGATGAATGACTTGCAGCTGCACTTGAATGACAACTACATATTCCTTGAAGATTATCCTGATTCCGAGGCAGCAATGACTGCATACGAAGGTTTCCGCCTGGAGTCTGATATTAAGGCGGATGGAGATTTGATTAAACATGATCTTACAAGTGAAGATATATACTGGACCAAAGATGAAATGAGAAGTATGATTCAGGATTATCGTAAACTTGGCATGACTATCGTACCAGAGTTTGATACACCTGCACATTCACTTTCATTTACAAAAGTACGTCCGGATCTTCGTATGGGAACAAGCGGTCGTGAGAATGACCACTTTAATTTACATAGCAAATACAATGATTCGCTTGAGTTTGTAACAAACCTTTGGGATGAATATTTGAAAGGCGAAAATCCTGTATTTGATCAGGATACAATCATCAATGTAGGAACAGACGAATATTCTGCAACATATACGGAACAGTTCCGCAAGTTTACAGATGATCTTATCGCACACGGACAGGAGAATGGCAATACCGTACGTCTTTGGGGAAGCTTGACTGCAAGAAACGGAAGCACGCCTGTAAGAAGTGAAGGGGTTCAGATGAACATCTGGAATTATGGATGGGCAAATCCAAAAGCAATGTATGAGCAAGGATATGATTTGATTGACATGAATGACGGACGAGTATACATTGTTCCGGCGGCAGGATATTATTATGATTATCTTGGAAGAGCTTCTATGTATAATTATGATCCGGCAGCCGGCATGGGCGTTCCGGCAGGTTCTGAGCAGACGCTTGGCGGTGCTTACGCAATCTGGAATGATATGGTTGACAAGAAGGCGAATGGTCTTAGCGAGATGGAAATCTATGACCGTTTCTATGATGCAGCGCCATTCTATGCGTCTGCATTATGGGGCAAAGGTGATATGACATTTGCTGATGCCCAGGCTGCAAGCGAAGAAATCGGTGAAGCCCCACGCACAAATGCATATGATAAGGTGGAAAGCAAATCAGATGAAATCATAGATTATGATTTTGAAGAAGGTCTTTTGGATGGAACTGAAAATAGTTATGATGCAACAGATGCGGTGAATGCCAAAGTAGAAGACGGCGCACTTGTATTAAACGGTGATGACAGCTATGTATCTACACCGATTAACCGTGTCGGACCTGGACAGGAATTTACATTTGATATTACATTTACGAAACCGGCAATGCCAGGGCAGATTTTATTTGAAGCAGATGCAGAATACGGCACATTTGATATCCGTGTGATGGCAGATGGTACACTCGGATTTACAAGAGAAGGTTATGATTATTCATTCGGATACAAGCTCCCGGTGAATCAGAAAGTGACGTTTACTATAAAGACAAATGGAAGTTCCACGGTATTAACAGCAGATGGACGGGACTATCGTGCAGTCGGAAGTTATACATACGAAGGTAACTTAAAGGCATCCGGCATTACACGTGCTTCCTTGTCATTACCGATTGAGCGCATCGGTTCTAAGACAAATGCAGTGAATGCAGTGATTGATAATATTTCACTTACTTCAAAAGTTGCCCAAGCAACTTATAATATGATCGATCCTTCTGACTTTGAAGTAACAACAGACAATGAACAGTCATTGACTGGAAAAGAAGGTCCGGTTTCACTCGCGTTTGATAATGATGAAACGACATTCTGGCATACGCAGTATAGTCCAAGTAAGAAAAACCTTCCGGCGGAAATCGTAATTGATATGAAGGAAGCATACGACATTAACGGATTCTATTATTTGCCAAGACAAAGCGGAGCAAATGGAAATGTCAAAGAATATTCTATTTATTATGAAAATGAAGCAAAAGAATGGAAGCCGCTTATCGAAAATGGTACATGGGGCAGCTCTAATGATGAAAAGGCGGTATATTTTACACCGGTAAACGCTTCTAAAGTAAAATTAGTTGTATCAGATGGGGAAGGCGGATTCGGAAGTGCAGCAGAGCTTCGCGTATTAGAAGGAACAGAGGACCTCACAAAAGTGACATACCGTACAAGCGCATATGCAGAAGGTATTGGTAATGTAAATGTTTCTAAGGAAATCATTGACAAGGGTGAAGCAGTAACATACACTGCAGAAAGCAGAAATGGATCTACATTTGCAGGATGGTACGATGTACTTGGAAACATAGTAAGTGAAGAGGCAGTTTATACGGTAGTACCGGAAGAGAATCTTACTCTGATCGCAAAATTTGAGGGCGGAGAAGAAGGGCCGGTAGATCCGTCAACGGCAGATAAAACTGATCTTCTGGCTTTGATCGAATATGCAGAAACTCAGATGGCGAGTGAAGACTATATGTCAGTAATCCCAGCTGTAAGGACAGCATTTGAAGCGGTTCTTAATGAGGCAAAAGCAGTAAATGAAGCTGTTACAGCAACTCAGGCACAGGTAGACGCAGCATATGATGCACTTCTTGCGAAGGTACATCTGTTAAGCTTCATCGGCGGTGACAGTTCAGATCTTAAAACAGAATATGAAGTATTAAACGGATATGATTTGAACGCTTACACAGAAGAAAGTGCAAACGCATTAGCGAATGCATTAGCAAAGGCAAAAGAAATACTTGACTTAGGCGAGAATGCTCTTGCAGGGGATATTAAAGATGCTTATGATGCTTTAATGGCAGCAAAAGAAGGTCTCGTACGCCGCCCGGTTAACAAGGCTAAGCTAGAGGCACTGGTTGTTCAGGGAGAAGGATATGCGGCAGAAGCAGAGAAATATATCTCAGTAGAAGACCTTAATACAGCACTTGAAGCTGCAAATGCAGTATTAGGATTATCTGATACAGAGATTACACAGCAAAAAATTGATGATGCCTACAGTGTATTGCTTCAGGCTATCTTCGGATTAAGAGAAAAGCCAAATAAGGATGCGCTTAAAGATCTTATTAAAGATGTTGAGGCAATCGACCTTAGCAATTACACCGCAGAAACTGCAAATGCAGTAAAAGCAGCGCTTGCGTATGCGAATGAGATATTTGCAGATGAAACTGCAGATCAGGATCGTGTAGACGCAGCAGTTGCCGCATTAAATAAAGCAGTAGACGGCCTGGAAGCTAGTACAGGAACACCGGCAGAAGGCGATGATAAAGTGGCAGCAGGTGATAAGACAGATAATAAAGCAGCTTCTGATACTACAGGAAGCAAGACAACAAGCACGACAACAAATAAGAAAGCTGGTAATACAGCAGCTAAGACAGGTGACGGCGCAAATGCAGCAATTCCTGTAGCAACAGGACTTGCAGCAGTTCTTGCAGCGATTATTGCTTGGAAGAAAAAATAAACGTATAAAAAAGATTTAAAACACGAGAGTAAAATCGTATTTGATTTTACTCTCGTATTTTTATGATATAGGAAAGTTCGTACTTTCCTATATCATAAAAAGCTCCGCGGGATGCGCACTGCGGCGATCGCATACGACAAAAACGTCCAGTGGACGTTTTTTAGTACTTGTGCTAAGATATAAAAGATGATATTTAAGAAAGGACAAAAAGGATGTTATACGAGGAAGCAAGGGTATATTTGGATCAGGTATCGAAATACGGAAGTGTACTTGGCTTGGAAAGTATAAAAGGCTTATTGGAGGAGCTTGAAAATCCACAGAATGATTTAACATTTATACATATAGCAGGTACGAATGGCAAGGGTTCCATTCTTGCTTATATTTCCGGTATTTTAACAGAAGCAGGTTATCGGACAGGGAGATATATTTCTCCGACCGTCATGGAATATCTGGAGCGTTTTCAGGTTGATGGGAAATATATGGCAGAGGATGAACTTGGAGCTATCATAGAGAAGGTGAAAAATGCCGCCAGGCGAAGCATAGAAAAGGGAAATCCTTCTCCTACGGTATTTGAGATAGAGACGGCGGCAGCGTTTTTATATTTTAAAGAAAAGGCATGCGATGTTGTTGTATTGGAAGCAGGATTTGGAGGACTTCTGGATGCAACGAATATTATTAAAAATACGAAGATATGCGTGTTTGCATCGATTAGTATGGATCATATGGGAATTCTTGGGGATACCTTGAAAGAGATTACGAAGAACAAGGCAGGAATCATAAAAACGGGAGCAGACGTTATATCTGCACCGCAAAGAGAAGAAGTATTTATCATTTTAAAAGCGAAGGCAGGCGAAAAAGAGTGCCGCTTTTTCAATGCAGAACCAGAAAAAATCATCATTCATGAGGAAACTTTAGAAGGGCAGAGTTTTTCTTACAAACAATATAAAAATGTTGAGATTTCACTTTCTGGAAGGCATCAGCTGGAGAATGCGGTTACCGCAATCGAGGCGATCGAACGATTGCAAAGACGTGGATATAAAATAGGCGACAGGGCAATCAGGAAAGGGTTGAAGAATGCTTCCTGGCCCGGAAGATTTATGCTTGTGAATAAAGAACCGGTTATCATTGCGGATGGTGCCCATAATGTGGATGCAGTAAAGAGGCTTACAGAAAATATAAGGACTTATTTTCCGGATAAAAAGATCATCGGAATCTTAGGGGTTTTTAAAGATAAAGAATATGAAAAAATGATAGAAATCATAGCGCCATATTTCAAATATATTTATGCAATAGAGCTTCCGAATAAGGAGCGCTCACTTGCGAAGGAAAAACTATCAGAGGTACTTAAGGCATATCACGTGAATTCAGAAACAGCTGGAAGTGTGCAGGATGCTCTTGAAAAAGCAAAGGGACGTGCAGGAGATAGGGAAGAGATTCTTACGTTTGGTTCGTTATCGTATCTTGGCGAAGTGATTCGCCTTACACGTGGAAAGGAAGGCAAAGATGATAGATAGAGAGAAAATAGAACAGGCAGTATGTCTTTTGCTGGAAGGAATTGGAGAAGATATACAAAGAGAAGGATTGTTGGAGACACCAAAGCGGATCGCAAAAATGTATGAAGAAATCTGCAGCGGTATGGACGAAGACGCAGGGGAACATCTTGGAAAAACGTTTACGGCAGAAAACAATGAGATGGTTTTGGAAAAAGATATTACTTTTTATTCCATGTGCGAGCATCACATGCTCCCGTTTTTCGGAAAGGTTCATATTGCTTATATACCGGATGGAAGGGTAGCAGGGCTTAGCAAACTTGCAAGAACCGTAGAGGTTTATGCAAGGAGACTGCAGCTTCAAGAGCAGATGACCGCACAGATTGCAGACGCACTGATGGAACATTTAAAGCCGAAAGGGGTCATGGTAATGGCAGAAGCCGAACACATGTGCATGACCATGCGGGGAATCAAAAAACCGGGAAGCAAGACGGTAAGTGTGGTGACCAGAGGGATTTTTAAAGAAGATGGAAAATTTCAGAATATGTTCTTGAATCTGGTAAAGGATTAAAAGAAATGAAAAGAGTTACAAAAATATATGAACATCCGTATTATCAGGAGTGTTTAAAACGGATTGAAAAAGCAGAGAAAGATAGGATTTTCTGTTGTCATGACATGCAGCATTTTCTGGATGTGGCCAGGCTTGCTTATATCTTTTCTATGGAGCGAGGATATGATGTACCAAAGGCACAGATATATGGGGCGGCATTGCTTCATGATATCGGAAAATGGCAGCAGTATGAAGAAGGAACGCCTCATGAGATGGCAAGCGCCGTGATCGCGGAGGGATTTTTGGAAGAAACAGAGTTTACAGAAGAAGAGAAAGAAGGCATTCTCAAGGCCATTTTAGAGCACCGTAAAAAGCCGCCGAAGACTTCTGCTCTTTCGGAAATTTTGTATGATGCGGACAAAGCATCCAGAAACTGCTTTTTGTGTAAAGCAAAAGATAATTGCAACTGGGATACGAAAAAAAAGAATTTAGAAATTAGATACTAGGTAGTTGGACAACTGGGAAAGGCAGGAAACAGACATGAGAATAGGAAACAGAGAATTTGACGTTGCAAACCATACGTACATTATGGGAATTTTGAATGTGACACCGGATTCTTTTTCGGATGGAGGAAAATTTCAAAGCTATGATTTGGCAATGGCGCATGCAGAACAATTGATTGCGGATGGAGCGGATATCTTGGATATTGGCGGGGAATCTACAAGACCGGGACACGTACAGATCAGTACGCAGGAGGAGATTGAACGTGTCGTTCCGATTTTGGAGGCTGCAAAGAAAAACTTTGATATTCCGGTTTCCATAGATACTTATAAAAGCGAAGTCGCGAAAGAAGCTTTAAAAGCAGGGGCAGACTTGGTAAATGATATCTGGGGATTTCAATATGATGACAAGATGGCGAATTTAGTAAAACAATATGATGCGGCGTGCTGTCTTATGCATAATAAATCAGAGCCGCTATACAGTGATTTCCTGAAAGATATGTATACCGAGATGGAAAAATGTGTGAGAACAGCGAAGGAAGCAGGAATTGCAGACGATAAGATCATGCTTGATCCAGGGATTGGATTTGGTAAAACTTATGAGATGAATCTGGATGTCATGAAGCATCTTGACATGTTTCAAGGGTTAGGTTATCCGCTGCTTCTTGGAACATCAAGAAAGTCAATGATTGGTCTGACGTTAGATCTTCCGGCAGATGAAAGGGAAGAAGGAACGCTTGTGACAACGGTAATGGCAGTACAGAACAGATATGGATTCGTACGTGTTCATGACGTGAAAAAGAATATGAGAGCAATCAAGATGACTGAGGCGATTCTTGCAAGAGGATAAGTTCGATATTCGGAAAATCAAATGAGGAAGAAAACGATGGAGATGGATCAGATTAAGATAAAAGATTTGGAAATATTTGCACATCATGGCGTCTATGCAGAAGAGACAACACTTGGTCAGAAATTTCTTGTGACGGCAGTTTTGCATCTGGATGCAAGAAAAGCAGGGCGAGAGGATGAGTTAACGTGCTCGATTAATTACGGAACGATCGCACATTTAATAAAAAAAGAGATGCAAGAGCATACATTTCTTTTAATCGAAGCAGTAGCAGAGCATCTCGCAGAGCATATCTTACTTTTTGATGAGAAGATAGAGGCTGTAGAGATTGAAGTAAAAAAGCCGTGGGCACCAATTGGTTTGTCGCTGGATACGGTGTCGGTGTCTGTAAAGCGAAGCTGGCATGAAGCTTACATAGCATTTGGTTCCAATATAGGTGATAAAGAAGCGTATATAAAAAAAGCGATCGAAGGATTGAAAGCCACACCGGGATGCAAGGTGGAAAAAATATCGGAACTGATTGTAACGGAACCATATGGCGGTGTGGAACAGGATATGTTCTTGAATGGGACGCTGAAATTGCGAACGCTGCTGACGCCTAAGGAGCTGCTTAGACGGCTTCATGAATTGGAGCAGGAGGCAGGAAGAGAAAGAAAGGTGCATTGGGGACCGCGTACGTTGGATTTGGATATTCTTTTGTATGATAAGCTTTTGCTGGAAGAAGACGATTTGTGTATTCCTCATGTGGATATGCAGAATCGGGAATTCGTATTAAAACCGATGGCAGAGATAGCGCCATACAAAAGACATCCGGTGTACGGGAAAACGATGAAAGAGATGTATCAAGATCTGAATAGGAAATGATTTAACGCCAGCCGTAAAAGCGAAACGGCTGGCGTCTCTGGTTGCCAAGCATACGACAAAAATGTCCGGTGGACATTTTTTAGTTAAGGTATGGTCAGGATTCACACAATTTAATTTCTGAGATGTCAGAATCTATGATCAGAGAATAATTTGTATGATAGATGACGAATCCTGGTTTTCCGCCCTTTGCTTTTTTTACATGTTTCTTTTCGATGTAGTCAATCTCTACTTTGTCATTTCCGCGGTTTTTGGAATAGTAAGCAGCAAGGCGTCCGGCTTCTTCGAAAGTACGGTCTGGAAGTTCGTCTCCGTTTGTTTTTACGATAACATGGGAACCGGGAGTTCCCTTGGCATGGAACCACCAGTCATTGCCTTCTGCAAGCTGAAAGGTAAGCTCTTCGTTCTGGAAGTTATTCTTTCCGACATACATATGATAGCCATCGCCGGAAATGTAATGAAACGGTTTGCTTTTGTGTTTCACTTTTTGTTTCGTGAATTTGCGCCGTACATATCCTGCTGCAATCAGTTCGTCTTTGACTGCATTAAGGTCATCTTCATTTTGAGCAATGTCCAGTGCGTTCATGACCGATTCCAGATAAATAATTTCATCTTTCGTTTCCTGGATCAGTGAAGAAAGCGCTTCAAAAGTACGTTTCTGTTTGTTGTATTTATCGAAATATTTTTGTGCATTTTCCTGCGGCGTTTTCTGGCTGTCCAAAGGAATGGTAATCATTTCGTTCGTGTAGTAATTCAAAGCATCTAATTTCTTTGCACCAACTTCCAGACCATATCCATAAGTATGAATCAGCTCTCCATAAACTTTGTATTTGTCACGATTCTGTGTATCACGAAGCTGTTTGCTTTGCAAATCGAATTTTTTTCGGTTTCGCTCCAAAGATGTTTGAACCACATGACGCAGGTCGGCAGATTTCTGGCGGATACGCGTCAGTGTATTTTTGGAAGCATAATAAGTGCGCAGTACTTCGGAAATAGAAGAAAAATCTTTTCTTTCATAATTTTCCATATGCGAGAGTGGCAGCGCCGAGAATTCCTTTGGCTCTTTTCCAAGATAATAGATGCAGGGAGAAAACGCTTCTTCTTTTATCGCATCGAAGAAAATGGAAAATTGCCGATATAAGTGTAAGAGCATATCTTCAGGTAATTCTGAAGGTGTGACAGAAGAATCCAAGGCGGCAATCTGGCAGATTTCTTCAGCGACAACAGGGCTTATGCCGGTAAAGCTGGTGTAGATTGCTTTCGAAAGCGTCATAGGTTTTCCTGTCAGCACTTTTATAAATGTATCGGCATCAACATCGAGAGGATTTTCTTTATGCATGGTATCCGGGATAAAATACTCTCGGCCCGGAAGTACTTCACGTACAGAGCTTACCTGTGCGGAAATATGTTTGATACTGTCAATGATACGGTTATTCGAGTCACAGAAGATAATATTACTATGCTTTCCCATAATCTCGATAATCAGCTGCTTTTTGCATAAATCGCCAAGTTCATCCAGATGTTCGATTTCAAAATGAATGATGCGTTCCAGTTTTGGCTGGAAAATATCTGTGATGCGTCCATTGCTTATATGTTTGCGAAGCAGCATACAAAAATTCGGCGCTGTCATAGGACTTGGTTTATTTGTATCGGTCAGATATATCAAAGGAAGCGAGGCGCTTGCGCTGATGCAGAGGCGGTATTGACCGGATGGACTTTTCAAGGTAAAAAGAAGTTCATCCACCTCTGGCTGTGCAATTTTGCTGATCCTGCTTCCAAGAAGGCATTTTTTTAATTCTGCGGTTACATTAGCAATCGCGATTCCGTCTAAAGCCATAATAGTTCCTCCTAAAAATCATATAATTCTATTGTACAGAAAAGAGTTCATTTTTCAACTGATATATTAAAAAAAGAAGATTGTTTGCAGGTTGACAGTAGAGGTAAAAAAGCTTATTATTATAAATAAGTATGTGTAGTGAAACGAGGGAGAACAAATGATAAAAAGCATGACAGGTTTTGGCAGATGTGAGGTTGCTGACGGAGAAAGAAGATTTACGGTCGAGATAAAAAGTGTGAATCATCGCTATCTGGATGCGAATATCCGTATGCCAAAGAAATTTAATTTTTTTGAAGCTGCTATCCGCAGCCTTTTAAAACAATATGCTTCCAGAGGGAAAGTAGATATTTTTATAACGTATGAAGATTTATCAGAAAGCCAGATGGCTTTGAAATATAATGAGACATTGGCAAAGGAATATCTGGATTATTTCAAAAAAATGCAGGAGACCTTCGGGCTGGAGAATGATATCCGTGTCTCTACGTTGTCTCGTTATCCGGAAGTGTTTACGATGGAAGAGCAGTCTGCAGACGAAGAAGAACTCTGGAACGGGCTTAGTAAAGCGCTGGAAGGAGCTTTTGGGCAGCTTGTAGAGACAAGAAAAAAAGAAGGCGAACAGCTTAAAAAGGATTTGATCGAAAAGCTGGATGGAATGGTTACGCTGGTGGAACATGTAGAAGAGCGTTCTCCGCAGATCGTCAGAGAATACAGGGAAAAGATTGAGGCAAAGGTAAAAGAGCTTCTGGAAGATTCAAAGATCGACGAGGGAAGAATTGCAGCAGAAGTGGTACTCTTTGCAGATAAGATATGTACCGATGAAGAGACGGTACGTCTGAGAAGTCATATCAAGCATATGAAAGAAACTTTGGATAAGTCCGAAGGTATTGGCCGTAAGCTTGATTTTATCGCACAGGAGATGAACCGTGAATCTAATACGATTCTTTCTAAGGCAAATGATCTGGGCGTGTCAAACTGGGCGATTGAACTTAAGACAGAGATTGAAAAAGTAAGGGAACAGATTCAAAATATCGAATAAGTTTTTTAGAGAGAAAGAATAAGAAGACGAAAAAGGGTGAAAAGTGATGAAAAAAAAGGGAATACTGATTGTAGTATCCGGATTTTCAGGGGCAGGAAAAGGGACTTTGATGAATCGTCTCTTAAAAGAATATGATGATTATGCGCTGTCTATTTCTGCGACAACAAGAAAACCGCGCGCAGGGGAAGCTGACGGCAGAGAATATTTTTTCAAAACGATTGAAGAATTTGAAAAAATGATTGCAGAAGATGCGCTGATAGAGTATGCTAGGTATGTTGATAATTATTATGGAACGCCGAAAGCTTATGTAGAGCAAAAGCTTGAGGAGGGAAAAGATGTCATTCTTGAGATAGAGATTCAGGGGGCTTTGAAAGTAAAGGAGAAATTCCCGGACACATTACTTTTGTTCGTGACACCGCCAGATGCGAATACACTAAAAAATCGTCTGGTAGGAAGAGGGACGGAGACAATGGATGTCATTGAATCAAGAATGAAACGTGCCAAAGAAGAGGCAAAAGGAATTGAAAATTATGATTATCTGATTGTCAATGATGATCTTGAAGAATGTGTAAAAGAGATGCATCAGATTATTTCAGGAGAACACAAAAGGTGTTTCCGTAATATGGAATTTTTGAATCAGATCAAGACAGAATTAAAAGAAAGCTAAAAAGCATGAGAAAGGAGCATATTTTATGTTACATCCATCTTATTCAGATTTGATGAAAGTGGTAAACCAAGACGTTGAGGAGGGTGCCGAAAAAATTGTAAACAGCCGTTATTCAATTGTATTGGCTACATCAAAAAGAGCAAGACAGATTATTGATGGTTCCAAAGCGCTTGTGAACCACAAAGAAGGTGTGAAACCACTTTCTATTGCAATTGATGAGCTTAATAATGGGAAGATTAAGATTATCGGAGAAGAGTCTGAATAATTTTATATGCCGCAATAAAAGGACAGGTGCTTATATGGTATCTGTCTTTGTAACTATTAAAGAGGAGACAGTATGAATATATTATTTATTTCACTTGGGTGCGATAAGAATTTAACCGATACGGAAGTTATGCTTGGGATGCTTTCCGGTCGGGGATATCAGATGACAGATGACGAGACGCAGGCAGATATTATCATCATCAATACCTGCTGTTTTATCCATGACGCCAAAGAAGAAAGCATTCAGGCAATTCTTGAGATGGCGGAATATAAAAAAGAACGTTGTAAGGCATTGATCGTGACGGGATGTCTTGCACAGCGTTACCGACAGGAAATCATTGATGAGATTCCGGAAGTAGATGTTGTGATAGGAACGAATTCCTATGACGAGATATTAGATGCAGTAGACGAGGCTTTGGAGGGGAAACATGCTTTGCATTTAAAAGAGCTGTCAGGACTTCCAAGCGTAGGCAGCAAAAGAATATTGACAACGGGAGGACATTTTGCCTATCTAAAAATAGCGGAGGGATGCGATAAGCATTGTACATATTGCATCATTCCTAAAATCAGAGGGAATTTCAGAAGTGTTCCGATGGAGCAGATTTTAGCGGAAGCAAAGGAATTAGCGAATCAGGGAGTAAAAGAACTTATTCTTGTGGCGCAGGAGACAACGCTTTATGGAAAAGATATTTACGGAGAGAAGTCGCTTCCAAAGCTTTTGAAAGAATTGTGTAAAATCAGCAGTATTTACTGGATCCGTATCTTATACTGCTATCCGGAGGAGATTACGGATGAATTGATCCAGGTTATAAAAGAAGAACCGAAAATCTGTCATTATCTGGATTTGCCGATACAGCATGCCAGTGATGAAGTATTAAAACGGATGGGAAGAAGAACTTCCAGGGCACAGTTGGAAGAAGTGATTACGAAGCTTCGTAAGGAAATACCGGATATTGCGCTTCGCACAACATTGATCACCGGATTCCCAGGTGAGACAAAAGAAGACCATGAGGAATTGATGATGTTTGTTGACGAGATGGAATTTGACAGGCTTGGGGTGTTCACCTATTCTCAGGAGGAAGATACGCCGGCAGCGGTCATGGAAGACCAGATCGAAGAAGAAGTAAAAGAAGAGCGTCAGGCAGAACTTATGGAACTGCAGCAGGAGATTGTATTCGATATGGCGGAAAATATGATTGGACGAGAATTACTTGTCATGATCGAGGGAAAAGTAGCCGATGAGAATGCTTATGTAGGAAGAACGTATAAAGATGCTCCAAATGTAGACGGATTTATTTTTATTCATACGGATGAAGAACTGATGTCAGGAGATTTTGTGAAAGTCAAGGTAATGAAAGCTTTAGAATATGATTTGATAGGAGAGATGATATCATGAACTTACCAAACAAATTAACGGTATTACGTGTGATCATGATTCCGTTTTTTGTAGTATTTATGCTGATGGATATTACAGGAGCGGCAGATAAATGGATTGCGCTTGCAATATTTATTGTTGCCAGTTTAACTGACCTTTTAGATGGAAAGATTGCAAGAAAATATAATCTGGTAACTAATTTTGGAAAATTTATGGATCCGCTTGCAGATAAGCTTTTAGTAAGCGCGGCAATGATCTGTATGATAGAAAAAGGAATGCTGGCATCCTGGATCGTGATCATTATTATCAGCCGTGAATTTATTATCAGCGGCTTTCGTCTGGTTGCGTCTGACGGTGGAATTGTGATCGCGGCAAGCTATTGGGGAAAATTTAAAACAGTATTTCAAATGATGATGATTATTGTACTGATCATGGACCTTGGAGGCGTTTTTGATATCATTGGAACGGCTCTTGTCTGGATCGCGCTTGCGCTTACGATCGTATCTCTTGTAGACTATGTAATAAAGAATAAGCAGGTTCTGACACAGGGCGGAATGTAAAAACAAAAAATGGCTGCTGTGCCGGCGAAAACGCAGGACAGTGGCTTTTTATATATGGTTTGGAAAAACTGCTTTTGGTTCGGGAAGGAAGATTTTGACGATGGAGATGTTCTTGGGAGAAAAATCAGCTTTAGAGGAAACTATTGTGCGGACGTTGATACAGAAGCATTTAAAGATAACGACGGCAGAATCTTGCACAGGTGGTCTTTTAGCGGGACGCCTTTTGGATATAGCCGGTGCATCGGAGGTATATGAGGAAGGATATATTACCTATTCAGATGCATCCAAAGCAAAATTGTTAGGAGTAAAAAAAGAAACGCTGGAAAAATATAGTGCAGTCAGTGAAAAAACGGCTGAGGAGATGGTAAGAGGGGCTGCAAAAGCCGCAAATGCAGACGCAGCACTTGCCACCACCGGGATTGCAGGACCAGGAGGGGGAACAAAGGAGAAGCCGGTTGGATTGATATATGTATCGGCTTACTTAAAAGGTGATGTGCTTGTGAAAGAATGCAGATTTCATGGAACGAGAGCACAGAACAGAGCGTTGGCAGTGACAGAGGCGTTGAGGCTGATGGAAATAATGTTAGATAAAAAAGAAGAAAGGAAAGGAGAAACAAAACATGCAGATTCGACTAATAAGAGAAACTGAATTATGGAATGCGATGAATTTATGCTACCGAATATTTATGCAGCAGGTGGCGCCGAGGTACAGCCCGGAAGGAATCAAGAATTTTGAAGATTTCCTTTTATTTGAAAAGCAGCTGGAATGGCATAGAAATCAAGAGAGATTTACGTTTGGAGCATTTGAGGGGAGCATATTATGCGGTGTTTCTCAGATGGATACAGACGGACATATATCGTTGCTGTTTGTGGAAACACATCGCCAGAAAGAAGGAATGGGAACGGCATTGGTTTACGAGATGGCGCGTATGGCACAGCAACGCTTTGGATGTAAGATTCTCACTGTAAATGCGGCGCCGAGTGTAGCCGAGGCCTATGTGAAAATGGGATTTGTGCAGAATGCACCGGCACAGTGTCAGGGAGGAATTGATTTTGTTCCGATGTTTATTGAAACATATAAGGCGATTGCGAATGGAAAAATGAGACCTAAGGATAAAAAAGAACGTTTGGTTTTGTCGATCGTGCTGGCATCAGTGACCGTATTTTTGCTGTTTTTCACCATACTTGCCGTGGGAAAGGAGAAAGAAAAAGTTATAAAATACTGGGATCAGGAAATGCTTCCTGGAGATAGGCTGCCGTATTTTGGCGAAAATGTGGATCCTTTTTATGATTTTGATGATGCAGAAGAAAGTGATGGAATCTGGGATATTGACCTATATGAAGAAAAAGATTTGTCATATACAATAGAAGAGGACCATTATCAATATTACAATTACAGTGAGCCGGGCAATGGATATTATGTGGAATTCGAGATTGATTATCCGAAGATAGAAGGCTTAGAGAAAGGCATGCAGGAGAAAGCGAATCAGATTTTAAAAGAGTGTGCAATGCGTACAGTACTTGATTACTATGAAAAACCTACCGAGGAAGGGAAGGAGCAGATGCTTGGAAAAAAACCGTTTATTGCATCCATGGTAAAATATAAGGTCTGTTATATGGGAAAGGAATTTTTAAGCGTTATCTTTGAAGATCAAAGATATATCGGCAAGGAAATAGGAAGTTATGATTTAAGAGGCGTTATGCTTAACTTAGAAAGCGGAGAGGTATATACGCTGGATAAGATTTTGAATGTTGATAAGTCATTCGCAAAGATGTGGAGAAATGAAGTGCTCGGTGAATATCCGAAGATAGATTTTATTGCTGATATGGATAATAAAATGTTGGAAAAAGCATTTCAGGGACAAGAGGTAAGTGCGAGGCCGGTTTGTTTTGTGACGGAGGATGGACTTGAGATAGGAATCAGTTATTCTGATGAGGAAGGAAACGGCGGCTATGTTACGATGGATTTTGAGAAAGAGGATTTAAAAGAATATTTGAAAGATTCAGCATTTTGGGACATACCTGAGACGCTTCGCTAGGAGAAAAGTGCATAATAATTGTCGTAATAATAAAAGAAATAGTAAAGGAAAACGAAAAAAACGAAAAAATGTATGGACGAACAGAGAAGTTTGTGAGAAAATAAGTGTATATATGGGTGTTAAATTTTTATCAACCATTTATAAGAGAGAAAAGATACATATTTGAAAGGAGTCTTAACATGATTTATTCACATGAAGTACAGATGATGTGTCCGGTAGCACAGGGTGCAAATCACGGACCAGCTCCAATCCCAGAAGAAGCAAAATGGGTAAAAGCAAAAGAAGTAAAAGATATCTCCGGTTTAACACATGGTGTTGGCTGGTGTGCACCACAGCAGGGAGCTTGTAAGTTAACACTGAATGTTAAAGATGGTATTATTCAGGAAGCATTAGTAGAAACACTTGGATGCTCAGGTATGACACATTCAGCAGCTATGGCTTCTGAGATCCTTCCGGGAAAAACAATTTTGGAAGCTCTTAACACAGACCTTGTTTGTGATGCTATCAATACAGCTATGAGAGAATTGTTCTTGCAGATCGTTTACGGTCGTACACAGAGCGCATTCTCAGAAGACGGACTTCCAATCGGTGCAGGTCTTGAGGATTTAGGAAAAGGACTTCGTTCCCAGGTTGGTACTATGTATGGAACATTGGCAAAAGGTCCTCGTTACCTTGAGATGGCAGAAGGCTATGTAACAGGTATCGCTCTTGACGAGAACAGCGAGATTATCGGTTACAAATTCGTAAATCTTGGTAAATTCACAGACTTTATCAAGAAGGGTGATGAGCCAAACGTAGCTTGGGAAAAAGCACAGGGACAGTATGGTCGTGTTGCAGATGCAGTTAAGATCATCGACCCAAGACATGAGTAATCGAGAGGAGGACTAAGAAATGGCTTTATTTGAATCATACGAGAGACGAATTGATAAAATTAACGCTGTACTTAACAGCTACGGAATCGCTTCTATTGAAGAAGCTGAAAAAATCACAAAAGATGCCGGACTTGATGTATACAATCAGGTAAAAGGCATTCAGCCAATCTGTTTTGAAAATGCGTGCTGGGCATATATTGTAGGTGCTGCTATCGCAATCAAAAAAGACTGCAGAAAAGCAGCAGATGCAGCAGCAGCAATCGGTGAAGGTCTTCAGGCTTTCTGTATTCCGGGTTCTGTTGCAGACCAGAGAAAAGTTGGTCTTGGACATGGTAACTTAGGAAAAATGCTTTTGGAAGAAGATACAGATTGTTTCGCTTTCCTGGCAGGACACGAATCTTTCGCAGCTGCGGAAGGTGCTATCGGTATCGCAGAAAAAGCGAACAAAGTACGTAAAAAACCATTACGTGTTATCTTAAACGGTCTTGGAAAAGACGCTGCTAAGATTATCGCAAGAATCAATGGATTTACATACGTTGAAACAGAATATGACTATTACACAGGCGAACTTAAAGAAGTAGCGAAAACACCGTATTCTGAAGGACTTCGTGCAAAAGTAAACTGCTACGGTGCAAATGACGTACGTGAAGGTGTGGCGATCATGTGGAAAGAGGGTGTTGACGTATCTATCACAGGTAACTCTACGAACCCAACACGTTTCCAGCATCCGGTAGCTGGTACATACAAAAAAGAATGTAATGAAGCTGGAAAGAAATACTTCTCAGTAGCATCAGGCGGTGGTACAGGACGTACACTTCATCCAGACAACATGGCAGCAGGTCCTGCTTCTTACGGTATGACAGATACATTAGGACGTATGCATTCTGACGCTCAGTTTGCTGGTTCTTCTTCTGTACCTGCACACGTTGAAATGATGGGACTTATTGGCGCTGGTAACAACCCGATGGTTGGTATGACTGTAGCAGTAGCAGTAGCTATCGAGCAGGCAGCAGGCGAAGGAAAATTCTAATATTTCCTGATAAATGAATAAGAGATAATATAGAGAGGCTGTTTTCAGAAATGAAAGCAGCTTCTTTTTTTGGCTGCCAAGCATGCGACAAAAACGTCCGGTGGACGTTTTTTAGCGATACCAATAAAAATGCAAATAGTTGATAAATATCGCCTGAAAAGGGAATATTTATATTATAGATTGAAAAAGGAGGGAAAGAGGATGTTGAAAATTTTATTTTACGATACGAAAAGTTATGATCAGGATTCTTTTGAGAGAAAGAATAAAGCATATCCGAAGATTCAGATTGATTACATGAAATCAGAATTAAACCCGAGCACTGCAAGGCTTGCAAAAGGGTATGACGCGGTTTGTGCTTTTGTAAATTGCGATGTGGGAACAAAAACGATAGAAGTTCTGCATGAGCTAGGGATAGGTCTTATTCTGCTTCGATGTGCGGGATTTAATAACGTTGATATTGAAAAAGCTAAAGAATATAAAATGAAAGTGATGCGGGTTCCGGGATATTCTCCGGAAGCAGTCGCAGAACATGCGATGGCACTTGCACTTGTTGCAAACCGCCGTATCCACAAGGCATATGTCCGTGTAAGAGAAAATGACTTTAGTCTTGGAGGGATGCTTGGAGTGAATTTTTACGAGAAAACTGCAGGCATCATTGGAACCGGAAAAATAGGTGCAGCAATGGCGAGACTCTGCTATGGATTTGGAATGAAAGTCATTGCATATGATATGTATCCGAATCCGGAATTGGATTTTGTCAAATATGAGAGTCTTGATGAAGTATTGAAGCAAAGTGATTTGCTTTCCTTGCATTGTCCATTGACAGAAGATACGTATCATTTGATTAACAGGGAGACGATCAAGCAGATGAAAGACGGCGTGATTTTAGTCAATACTTCAAGGGGTGGACTTGTAAAGACAGACGATTTGATTGAAGGGATTCGTGCAAGAAAATTCTTTGCAGTAGGGCTTGACGTGTATGAAGAAGAGAAGAGAAATGTGTATGAAGACCGCTCTGATGATATTATGGAGTCATCTGTTACGGCAAGACTTTTATCTTTCCCGAACGTAGTGATTACATCACATCAAGGGTTCTTTACGGAAGAGGCTTTGTCCGCAATCAGCGAGGTAACGCTGGAAAATGCGACGGCATATAAACAAGGAAAAGTAACAGGGAATGAAGTAGAGTAAATCGCTGGAAAAGAAAAAATTTAGCACGGAATCACTTTTCCGTGCTAAAAGTTTCTCCAAAGAGAGAAGCGTCATTCTCATCTTTTAATAAAAATTTGTCTCCGTCCTTAATAGCAGGTTCCGGATGCAAATCGGCAGAAAAACGAAATGAAGGTATATAAGAGGAATTCTCTTTATCAAAGATTAAGGTGTCATACTGATATCGGAAAGTATAAATATCCCCGTTTTGATTTTTCAAAATTAACTTGTCATCAATAATCTCATAGGTTCCTGCAAAAATATGGCTGCTTAAATAGGAATAAACAAATTGAAAATCTGTTTCATTTTCTAACAATACATAGGCAAAGTTCGGTTCGCTTTCGTGCACCGTACGGCAAAGATATTCTCTTGGATAGACGGCATCAAAAGTCACTTTATTCTGTTTAGAATTCGGTGCGTTTGACGGTAATTTTGGACTGGTAAGAAAGCATGCTGCAATGACAACGCATCCCAAAATCAAAAATGTCATGATCCAAAGAGGGGGCTTTTTATAGCGGATTACATTTTTGATCCGTTCTTTGATCCCGATTTCGCCAAAGGCAAGTGGGCAGGAGAGAATAGCAGTACGTTTTGTACTTTCACCAAGCAGTACTTTAGAATATTCCTTTCGTTTTTCCGTATCGAAAGCTTTGATTACTTTTTCATCACAGGCAAGCTCAATATCATGACAAAACAGGATGTATGCAAGCCATACAAGAGGATGAAACCAGTAGACGGACAAAAGTAAAAATGCTATAAATTTTGTCAGGTGATCCATTCGTCGGATATGAGCCTGTTCGTGGGCGATAATAAAATCCATATTGTTGTTGTCAATATGATATGGAAGATAAATAGTCGGTTTAAAAATGCCGAGCACAAAAGGTGAATTTATCAGTTCACTCTGGCGGATGTTATCCCGAAAAAGAGTCGCCGTTTTCAAACGGTATTTTAAAGTTACATAGCGAATCAAAGCATAACAAATCAGGATGCATACGCCGACAATCCAAAGCAAAGAAAGAATCCATGTTAAGACTTGCAGAGGATTTATACTAGCATCTGTCTGAGGTGCAAAATTCTCGGATAATACAGGGTTTACCAACTCGTTTATAAAGGAGAGCCCACTGTGGATTGCAGGTTGTTTATGAAACGAAATATCGGGAGGGATTGTCTGTGCGCTTGGAATCAGGCTGAAACCACTCTCCAAAGAGAAGGGAAAGATCAGACGGATGCCAACCAGCCCCCAAAGGAGACATATGATCCACTTGGGAGCTTTCTTTAACAGCAGGCGAAGTATGGCAACTGTAGAAATCAACCATCCGGTCTGAATGCTTAAGTTTACAAGAGTTAAAAATAAAGCTTCCATATATAGACACCTCCTATTTTGTTTCGATAATCTTCATGATTTCTGTTAACTGTGTTTCGCTTAGATGAGCTTTTTTGGTAAATGCTGCAAGAAATGCGGGGAGCGAGTTGTCAAAACGGTTTTTCATAAGCTCATCAATCTCCGCTATTTGAATTTCTTCTTTGGAAACAAGGGAAGAAACAATGGTGTTGTCGTTTTTTAATACGCCGCGTTCGGAAAGCCGGCGTATGACCGTATAAGTTGTTCCTTTGCTCCATCCTAACTGTTCTTTGCATAGTTTTACAAGATCGGTACTGTTGATTGGTTCGTGTTCCCATAAAATCAAGCAGAAACGGTATTCGCTTTCAAAAACTTTTGGCGTTTCCATATTAATCACCTCCTGGGTTTAATGTGTCCTACCTAATGTAAGTTTAATGCGTTCTACCAATTTTGTCAATAAGTACAGAAAAGAATAGTAAAGAAAATGAAGATGTGTTAGAATAAGTCTAGTACTAGTATGCTTGGCAGTAATTAGGGCATATATTTGGAGGAAAAAGCAAATGAAATTTGTAATTCAGCGAGTGTCATCTGCGTCTGTTGCGGTAGATGGCAATATGATCGGGAAGATCAACAAAGGATTTATGGTACTTATCGGCGTAAGTAATTCTGATACGAAAGAGATTGCGGATAAGATGATAAAAAAGATGATCGGACTTCGCATTTTCGAAGATGAAAACGGGAAGACGAATCTTGCTTTGGCGGATGTTGACGGTTCCCTGCTTTTGATTTCTCAGTTTACCTTGTATGCAAACTGTAAAAAGGGAAATCGTCCAAGTTTTATTGAAGCAGGAGCGCCGGCATTGGCAGAAGAATTGTATGAATATATCATTTCGAAATGCAAAGAAAGTATTCCGGTGGTAGAAAAAGGCTCTTTTGGTGCAGATATGAAAGTCAGTCTTGTAAATGACGGTCCATTTACGGTTGTGCTGGATTCGGAGCAATTATAGTCCGGGAAAGGAGAAGCATGAGTGAGCATGGGAAGAAGATGATAGCACCTGTTGTGGTTACGTTGCTGGTGGGAGCGTATTTAGGCGGTTATCTGGGGTTGGTCATATGGTTAAAACCGCCTAGAATTGTAAGTATACTCTTTTTTGTAATTACAGCAGCATTACTTGGTGTGTTATTGTTTGTATGTATTCAAAGATTAAAAGAAATAAGGAGTGGAGAAGAAGATGATCTTAGTAAATACTGATTATATTGAAGGTAAAAAATTAGAGATGTTAGGGCTTGTAAAGGGAAGTACCATTCAGTCTAAAAATTTGGGGAAAGATATTACACAAGGATTTAAGACATTGGTAGGCGGTGAATTGAAGGCTTACAATGAGATGATGAATGAAGCACGTGCGCTTGCAACCAAGCGTATGGTAGAAGAAGCAGAAACAATGAATGCGGATGCAGTGGTCAATATCCGTTATGCATCGGCAGCGGTTATGAGCGGTGCGGCAGAAGTTATGGCATATGGAACAGCAGTGAAGTTTGTATAGTGTATAAATATAGAAAGGAATCGGAAAATGCCGGTTCCTTTTTTCATCCATTGACGGAAGCTTAAAAATCCTTTATGATAAAAAAAGTGTGAAAATTAAGGAGCTTTCGAAAATGAATATTTTAAATATCGAACATATCAGCAAAATATTTGGAGAGAAAATTATTTTTGATGATGTTTCCGTGGGAATTCAAGAAGGCGATAAAATTGGTATTGTCGGAATCAACGGAACCGGCAAGACAACTTTGCTGCGGATCATTGCGGGATTAGAAGAAACGGACCAGGGGCAGATTGTAAAACAGAATGGAATTCGTATTGCTTATCTGGCACAGAATCCGGATTTCCTGGAAGGGGAAACGGTGATGTCTTATGCACTTAAAGATTCAAAGGGAGAAGACTGGCAGGTACAAAGTAATCTGACGAGGCTTGGCATCAAGGAATATGACACCCGAATGGAACATCTTTCAGGAGGACAACGGAGAAAGGTTGCAATGGCGAAAGTTCTGGCAGGCGATTTTGATGTACTCTTACTCGATGAGCCGACAAACCACCTGGATGAAGAGATGATTCTTTGGCTGGAGGAGTATCTCAAGAACTACCGCGGAACTATCATTATGGTAACACATGACCGCTATTTTCTCGATAAAGTGTCAAACCGAATTTTAGAAATCAGCCGTGGGAATATTTATAGCTATGAAGCAAATTATTCGAGATTCTTAGAATTGAAGACAGAGAGAGAAGAGATGGAGTTAGCTTCAGAGCGAAAAAGGCAAAGTGTTTTGCGTATGGAAATGGAGTGGGCAAAGCGGGGATGCCGCGCCAGAACGACAAAACAAAAAGCAAGGCTGGAACGTTTGGAAGCTTTGAAGGGGAAAGCGGCGCTTGTAAAGGAACAGACGATAGAGATGGAATCTGTGGAAACGCGAATGGGGCGTAAAACAATCGAATTACATGGAATCAGTAAGAGCTATGGTGAAAAGAGGCTTTTGAAAGATTTTTCGTATATTGTACTGAAAAATCAAAGACTTGGTATCGTTGGTCCGAATGGATGCGGAAAATCTACGCTGATCAAAATGATTGCAAGCGCAGGAATTAATGAAAATGAAAAAGAAGCGGTTATACCAGATTGCGGAGAAATTATCATTGGTGAAACGATAAAAATCGGATATCTTGCTCAGGAGGAGCCGGATATGGATACCAATCGACGGGGGATTGACTATATCAAAGATATTGCAGAATATGTACAGACAAAAGAAGGGAAAATCAGCGCATCCATGATGTTGGAGCGATTTTTGTTTACACCGGATATGCAGTATACTCCGGTGGCTAAATTATCGGGTGGAGAAAAGCGAAGATTGTATCTGTTATCGGTGTTGATGAGTGGGGCAAATGTGCTTGTGTTGGACGAGCCGTCGAATAATGTGGATATTCCTACATTGACGATTCTGGAGGATTATCTGAATTCTTTTGTGGGCATTGTCATCACAGTATCTCATGACAGATATTTTCTGGATAATGTGGTAGATCGTATTTTTGAATTCGATGGATACGGACATTTGCAGCAATATGAGGGCGGTTATACCGACTATATGGAAACAAAGCGAAGACGGCTGGAAGGTTTGGGAAAAGAGACAGCGGTAGTCGCAAAGGAAAAGAAAGATTTGGCAAGAAACTGGAAGCAGAACCGTCCGGTGAAATTAAAGTTTACATACAAAGAGCAGAAAGAATATGAAATCATAGATGAAGAAATTGCAGCATTGGAAGAAGCGATTGAGAAGCTGGATGCGGATATGATGAAGAATGCTACCAATTCCGCGAAGCTTTCCGAGTTGATTGTGCAAAAGGAAACGGCAGAATCCTTGCTGGAAGAAAAGATGGAGCGATGGGTCTATTTGAATGATCTGGCAGAAAAGATCGCGAAGCAATCTGTATAAATAACAGGGAAAATGGAGAAGGGTATGAAGAATATAGAAGACTATAGGATGATTCTTGCTTCGGCATCGCCAAGGAGGCGTGAATTATTGTCACAGATAGGAATCGAACATGAGGTGATTCCAAGTAACAAAGATGAGATTTTGCCTAAGATGCATCCGGCAAAGGCGGCAGAAGCTTTATCCAGAGGGAAAGCCTTGGATGTGGCGAAGGATATAGACGATAAAGCAGTTATTATTGGCGCAGATACCGTGGTGGCTTATGCAGGAGAAATTCTTGGAAAACCTAAGAATGAGGAAGACGCATTTCGCATGCTGCATATGCTTCAGGGAGAGGAGCATGAAGTCTATACGGGAGTGACTTTCGTCGTGAAAGAAAATGGGCGGGAGTATATAGAATCTTTTTGTGAAAGCACAAAGGTTATGATGTATCCGGCAAGTGAAGAAGAGATATGGGCGTATATCGCAACCGGTGAGCCGATGGACAAGGCAGGCGCTTACGGCATTCAGGGTAGAGCGGCGGCCTTTGTAAAAAAAATCGAAGGGGATTATAACAATGTAGTCGGGTTACCGATAGCCAGGTTGTATCAGATATTAAAAAATTTGTAATACTAACAAAAGAGAGCTTTGGAGGTATTACCGTATGAAAATGTCTGCAGAAGTTATTACGAAAGAAGCGTATACAGAACAATATGAAAAAAATCAGTATTTTGGTTATCCGGAGAATAGTATTACATGTGCGCGTTATTGTAAAGCAGATTTGTTGGCTGATTATGTACTGGGAGCATTTGTAATTCCGGACAAAGAAAGGCTGCTTGGAAAGAAAACATGGGTTGGCTATTTTCTGATCAAAGACAAGATAACGTTTATTGATGATGGGAATTTTGCCAAAGAGATGATAGAACAATTAGTTTTCGGATGGAAGGAAAAGGAAATAAACGGTCCGTATGTACTGGCGGCGTGTATGGAATATCTGATTCGTGAAGACGGGATTTTCTTACAGAAGTATGAGGAAAAACTGAGTGCATTTGAGGAGCGGCTTCTGGAGGGAGAAATCGGTGAATTTGACAGAAAGATACTTAGCATTCGAAGAGAGCTTTTGATATTGGACTCCTATTACCAGCAGCTTAGAGATATCGGAGAACTTTTGGCGGAGAACAGTAATCATCTGTTTGAGGAAGAGGAGTGCCGTCTGTTTGACATATTTTCGGGGCGTGCCGCAAGGCTTCATGAGCAGACGCATACGCTGAAAGAGTATTCCATGCAGATTCGGGAGATGTATCAATCCCAGATTGAACTTCGGCAGAATAAAATTATGAAGTTTCTTACGATCGTGACGACCATTTTTATGCCGTTGACTCTGATTACAGGCTGGTATGGGATGAACTTTCTTCAGATGCCCGAGCGGAAATCACCGTATGGGTATCCGGCTGTCATGGTTATCAGCGTTATGATTGTATTGCTGGAAATCTGGTATTTTAAGAGAAAAGGATGGCTGGATTGAAAGGAGTAAAAAAATAGCAGTTAAGCTTGACAAAAGAATAAAAGATTGTTATGATATAAAAACAGAACGCACTCTGTTTTTGGAATATGGAGGAGATATTTATGAGAAAACAGGTATATTCATTATTAGTTGACAACAATCCTGGTGTACTTAGCAGGATTTCAGGATTGTTCAGCCGCAGAAGCTATAGTATTGACAGCATTACGGCGGGGATGACATCCGATGCAAGATTCACAAGAATTACGGTAGTTGCAAGCGGGGATGAACAGATTCTTTCTCAGATCGAGAAGCAGGTTCGTAAGCTGGAAGATGTCATTGAGATTAAATTATTAAATGATAATGATTCGGTTTACCGCGAGCTGGTTATGGTAAAAGTAAGAGCAGACGCAATGCAAAGACCGCAGATTATTGCAATTGCAGATATTTTCCGGGCTAAAATTGTGGATGTAGAAAAAGAATCATTGATTATTGAGCTTACTGGCAATCCATCTAAACTGGAAGCATTTTTAAATCTTTTGGATGGATATGAGATATTGGAGCTTGCACGTACCGGTATTACCGGATTATCCCGCGGAATCAAAGATATTACATATGTAGAGGACATTATTGATTAGTTCATGCGGATGAGGAAGAATGCTAAAGGGAACCCCTTTAACACCATATAAAACATATTTTTAGGAGGAACGCTATCATGGCAAAAATCTATTATCAGGAAGATTGTAACTTATCATTATTAGAAGGAAAAACAATTGCAGTAATCGGATACGGAAGTCAGGGACATGCACACGCATTGAATGCAAAAGAATCCGGATGCAATGTAATTATCGGTCTTTATGAAGGCAGCAAATCATGGAAAAAGGCAGAAGAACAGGGATTTGAAGTATACACAGCAGCAGAGGCAGCAAAGAAAGCAGATATTATTATGATCCTTATTAATGACGAAAGCCAGGCTGCGCTTTACAAAAATGATATTGAACCGAATTTGGAAGAAGGCAATATGTTAATGTTTGCACATGGATTTAATATCCATTTCGGATGTATTACACCACCGAAAAATGTCGACGTAACAATGGTCGCTCCAAAGGGACCTGGACATACAGTAAGAAGTGAATATCAGGTAGGCAAAGGAGTTCCTTGTCTGGTTGCAGTGGAACAGGATGCTACAGGAAAAGCGCTTGATGTAGCACTGGCATATGCGCTTGCAATCGGCGGTGCAAGAGCGGGTGTACTTGAGACAACATTCCGTACAGAGACAGAGACGGACCTTTTTGGAGAACAGGCTGTACTTTGCGGTGGTGTATGTGCGCTTATGCAAGCAGGTTTTGAGACATTAGTCGAAGCTGGTTATGACCCGAGAAATGCATATTTTGAATGTATCCATGAGATGAAATTAATCGTAGACTTGATTTATCAGAGCGGTTTTGCAGGAATGAGATATTCTATCTCTAACACAGCAGAATACGGCGATTATATCACAGGACCAAAGATCATCACAGAAGATACAAAGAAAGCAATGAAGAAAATTCTTTCCGATATTCAGGATGGAACATTTGCAAAAGATTTCTTACTGGATATGTCTTCCGCAGGAAGTCAGGTACATTTCAAAGCGATGAGAAAATTAGCAGCAGAGCATCCGGCAGAGGTAGTTGGCGAAGAAGTGCGTAAACTCTACAGCTGGAGCGATGAAGATAAATTGATCAACAATTAAATCAAGACATATAACCAAAAAACAGAAGGCCAAGAAAGCCTTCTGTTTTTTGGGTTATGGAATACATTTTAAGTCATTGCTGCACCGTCAACCTGAAGGATCGTGCCGGTGATATAGCTTGCCATATCACTTGCCAGGAACAAAAATGCGTTTGCGACTTCTTCCGGTTCCCCGATACGGCCAAGTGGAATGGTTGCAATCAGCGGTTGAATCATAGAGTCCGGAAGTGCGGCAACCATATCTGTCTTGGTAACGCCAGGTGCGACTGCGTTTACGCGGATATGATCTTTTCCAAGCTCACGGGCAAGTGATTTGGTAAGACCATTTACAGCGAACTTAGAAGCCGGATATCCGACGCCGGCTGGCTGACCGTAAATGCTGACCATAGAACTGGTGTTTAAGATGACTCCGCCGCCTTGGTTTTTCATATAGATAGCAGCTGCCTTAGAGCAGTTAAAAACAGCATTGACATTTAAAGCCATGATTTTGGCAAAATCTTCTTCGGCATAATCATAGAGTTTTGAAGTTGCAGATATCCCGGCATTGTTGACTAAAATATCAATACTGCCAAAAGTATTTTTAATTGTTTCAAATGCGGTTGCAATTTCTGATTTGCTGTTCAAATCCGGATAAAGTCCGATGAAACGTGAGGAATCAAATTCCTTTTTTAAAATCTCCAAGGCTTTTTCCACGGTTTCTTCTCTGGAACCAAGCAAAGCAACATTTGCGCCATTTTCAAGAAATTTTTTTACAGTGGCAAAGCCGATTCCGCGTGTGCCGCCAGTAATAATAGCTGTTTTTCCTGTTAACACGGTATTTTCCTCCTTTAAAACAACTTATGCTCATCATTTGGTTTCATAGGCCTGGCAGGATTTCCCATAGCAATCATGTTATCCGGGATATCACGTTGTACTACAGACCCCATGGACACAATGCAGCCTTGTCCTATTGATATTCGGTCCCTAACCGGAACCGAAAGTCCAATGTATGTATTTTTTCCTATACTTACGCATCCTGCAAT
>OFEZ01000132.1_pt1 | contig 57002 bp, 56 predicted proteins | sample 1521241 | NCBI WGS metagenome assembly OFEZ01 (sample SAMEA3504099, study PRJEB24116) | mouse gut metagenome | biome: mouse gut; feature: mouse-associated habitat; material: faeces | place: Denmark | collected 2011
GGGGCGTCAGGGCTGCCACCGAATCCACCACAATCACGTCGATAGCGCCGGAGCGAACCAGAGCCTCGCAAATCTCCAGCCCCTGCTCCCCATTGTCCGGCTGAGAGATGAGCATAGAGTCGGTGTCAACACCGAGGGCCTTGGCATAGGCGGGATCCAGGGCGTGCTCCGCGTCAATGAACGCAACCTCGCCGCCCAGCTTCTGCGCTTCAGCCACGATGTGGAGCGCCAGGGTGGTTTTGCCAGAGGATTCAGGGCCGTAGATTTCGATGATCCGGCCTTTGGGCACGCCGCCAATCCCGAGGGCCATATCCAGGGAGAGCGAGCCGGTGGGGATGGATTCCACCATGATGTCTGTGTTCTCCCCCAGGCGCATGATGGAACCCTTGCCGTAGATTCGCTCAATCTGCGCTACGCAGGTCGCCAGAGCCTTCTGCTTGTCGGAGGCGGGAGCGGGCGTTTCGATAGTAGTTTCCTTCTTTTTTGCCATTACTTATGAACAGCTCCTTCCTTATTTTTTGCACTCTTATTGTATGCGGTAGATGACGGAGCAATTCTGTGCGGCTAGAGAAGAAGCCCAAACAGACACAACCTTGGCTGTCCGGCAATGCTCCCCAGCCCCGCTTTTCCTTTGTATCAACCCCAAATAATCTTTGCAAAAACGAAGGCTTAGATGTTTGGAGGAGGTACTGCCGTTGCAGGAGACCCAGTATTGGGCATCCTCCATATGGCCTGTACCTCTTCCATTCCAAAAAAAATTCAAGATTTTTTCAATTTACCCTTGACAACGCATATAACATTGAGTATACTACATCCAGAAATTGAGTTCGACGGTTTCCTGCCGAACCGGAAAGGAGTACAGCTCTATGGCTCGCACTATGTTTATAAATTGCAAAAGCTGGCAGCAGAAGCACTTCCACAGTGACTCCTGCGATTCAGTGTGCAATTTTGCTGGTGCTAAGCCTATAATGGACTGTCTCTTCACGGGGTAGTGCTATTGCATATAGCCAATCTCCTTGATATAGACTCATTTCGCGCCAGCAGTGGATTCATCCACCGTTGGCGCTTTTGCTCGTTTTGAATATGGCAAAATCATTCAGTGCATTGGAGCTGTCTCCGATGGGCTAAGCGGAGCTATACTATTTGTAATCAAAATATGGAGAGGTAAGCCTAAATGGTAAGGCCCCCGATTGCTAATCGGGTAGTAACCCGGCTTATGCTGGGTGTTTGGGTTCAAGTCCCAGGCTCTCCGCCAATATGGCGAGGACGGCAAGCGGCTATGCTGCCCGGTCCCGAAAACCGGTAGTCTCTTCTGGAGGCTTGTGGGTTCGACTCCCACCCTCGTCGCCATTGTCTTTGCCAGAATACAGTAGTTTGGTACTGCATATAATAGAGGCAGAACAAGATCTTGGAGCAATGCGATAACTGGTAGTCGGCCCGCCTGGAACGCGGGTGTTCGGGGAAACTCGGATTGCAGGTTCAAGTCCTGCTTGCTCCGCCATATGCCCTGGTAGCTCAGTTGGTAGAGCATCGTCTTCATACGGCGGAGGCCGCTGGTTCGATCCCAGCCCATGGCACCAACACCGGAATTTTCCCCTGCCGGTGTTAAAAACAGAACCCCTCATACTCTTCAAAAGAGAGCGCAACACGAGGCTGGCTAATAGCCTTCGGTCTAGCGGAGTGCCGTGTGGGCAGGCAATATAATGTCAATAACCCCACCCAACGCTGCGCTTTTGGATGGGGGTACCCTACGCTAATTGTAATGGCTCCTTAGCTCAGTTGGCAGAGCGCCTGGCTGTTAACCAGGATGTCGCAGGTTCGAGCCCTGCAGGAGCCGCCATATGGGTCAGTGTACCGTATCACCAGCTTGGCCCACAAATCTTTTGGAGGATGTGATTGTATGGCCCTGCTTCCGGAACGGCCTCCGATCAAAGAACGAAGCTTGTTGGAGAATAACCTGTTTGCCATCTGTGAAGACGGCGAGCTGCTGGCACTGTGGGATGCACTGCGGGTGTTCTATGCTAATGGCTATATTCCTGAAGAGTCTCCGCTGAAAGACTATCAGCAAAAGTATCTTCACCGATACGAACCCGGACTTGGCTTGGTTGTAATGGAGCAGGATTTGCTTCGGGCAATGGCCGTACGTTACGCCAAGAGCCATAAAGAGCGGATGGGGTAATGATATAGCTTTCAACAGCCAGTTTCTAACTGGCACCTATGGGTTCTTAGCTCAGTTGGTAGAGCAGCCGGCTCTTAACCGGCAGGTCCAGGGTTCGAGCCCCTGAGAGCCCACCACTAAATGGGTCGGTAGCTTACGAGGTCTGAGCGGCGGTCTGAAAAACCGCAGGATGGAGGTTCGATACCTCTCCGATCCACCAAAAGCCCAGGTGCCCGCTTTGCATGCGTGGCCAAGTGTCCAATAAGGCTAAATCCGAAACGGACCGGTTCCTTCCCGTCAGGCGGCATGCAGCCAGGGATGCCAGAGTATTCGCCAGGTGCCCAATGCGGATGAAAGAGGAAACAACCTGGGCTTTGTACATGCGCCTTTAGCTCAGTTGGAAGAGCAGCGCCCTTTTAAGGCGTTGGCCCGGGGTTCGAGCCCCCGAAGGCGCACCATGTGGCCGTAGCTCAATTTGGTTAGAGCGTCAGGTTGTGGCCCTGAAGGTTGCGGATTCGAGTTCCGCCGGTCACCCCATATAGCCGTATAGCTCAATTGGAAGAGTGCCCGGCTCTGACCCGGGAGGTTGCAGGTTCAAGCCCTACTGCGGCTGCCAGAAGAGCATTGCCCCGTGCCTTGCCCAAAGAGTGGCGAAGGCCAGACGTCGGCCAGGGGAGTTGGGAGAGTTTGGCGGTTAGAGCTTTCCGTCCAACAGGAACATAGCGCTGTGGTCCTGGTGGGTCCGCCAATATATAGGGGTGTAGCTCAGTGGCAGAGCCGCGGTCTCCAAAACCGTTCACGGGGGTTCGAATCCCTCTTCCCCTGTTTTAATAAGTCCTGAAGACCTGAAATTAACTGGTTTTTAGGACTTTTATTGGGTGTGCAGCCACTTTTGTGTTAACACAAAAGTGGTTGTTTCAGGGTTAACTATTATGATACGGCATATTTTGCTGTTTACATAGAGCTTATCTCAATTCCTGCGAGAGCAGATCATTTATAAATCGAACGATGATTATATTAAGGAGATGAAACAATTGATGGCAGCACAGATTTTAGCAGTAACAATATTTATTGTTATGTTTGTACTTATTGTGTTAGACAAGATTGAGAGACATTATGTTACATTAGGATGCGGCTTATTGACGATTGTGGGAGTATTTGGAATTGTAATGAAAGATATGGAAGCAATTGTTGAAACCTTGAATTTTAAAAGTATTGCTACATTAGGATTTTGGTATGCCGCAGAAAGTGCAGAGGAGAGTACGGCAGGAATTAACTGGGCAACTATTATTTTTATTGCTGGCATGATGATCATGGTGGAGGGTATGGCAAAGGCAGGATTTTTCCGATGGCTGTGTATGCTTCTTGCAAAGTTAGTACATTATAAGACCATTCCACTGTTTATTGCATTTATGATTATGTCCGCTGGGCTTGCAATGTTTATTGACAGTATTACAGTGATTCTGTTTTTGGTAGCAGTGACAATTGAATTGGCGAAGCTCCTAAAATTTAATCCGATTCCTATGATTTTATCAGAGATATTTTGTGCCAATTTAGGCGGTTCAGCAACTATGTGCGGAGATCCGCCCAATATTATCATCGGTACGTCTTTGGGATATTCGTTTGGCGATTTTATTACAAATACAGGAATCATGGCCGGACTCAGCTTGATTCTTGTGATTATTTATTTCTTTTTTGTATTCCGAAAAGAATTGACGGTGCAGAATGGTGAGACCGTAGATATATCTGCGATACCAAGCCCCAAAGAGGCCATCTTGAATAAGAAAGAATTTGCAATCAGCAGCGTGATATTTGCATGTGCAGTAGTTTTGCTGGTAACACATGAACAGACGAGGCTTACAGTGGCGTTTATTGGGACTTTTATAGCGGTTGTCACTCTGCTGACGTCAGGAAAATATGCAATTGAGCTTCTGAAAAAGGTTGATTATAAAACGCTTTTGTTCTTTATCGGTCTTTTTATGGTTGTAGGTGGATTGGAACAAACTAGTATCCTGGAGATGATTGCAGGATTTATCGGTGAGATAAGCGGAAACAATCTTTACCTCATGGTGGCGATTATCATCTGGTTATCTGCTGTGGCAAGCGCACTGGTTGATAATATTCCATTTGCAGCGACGATGGTTCCTGTTATTAAGAGCCTTGCCGCAGTGCAGGGAGTGGATCTTTCTATACTTACCTGGGCGCTTTCTATGGGAACTGATATCGGAGGCAGCGCAACGCCTATTGGCGCTTCCGCCAACGTAGTGGGAATATCTGTTGCGGCAAAGAACGGTCATTTGATCGGATGGGGGAAGTATTGTAAAGCAGCGGTTCCGGCGACAGTTATTGTAGTCCTGGTATCCATGTTATTTATTTTTGCAAGGTATTGTTAAGAAGAATGGAGGTATAATGTGAGCAAACAGACAATTATCACAGTAAGCCGGGAATTTGGCAGCGCAGGGCATGAAATTGCAGAAAAGATCGCTGCCGACTTAGGTCTCAAGTTTTATGACAGAGGAATGCTTGATGAGATTGCTGATGAAATGAATGTCAAAGTAGAATTTCTTGAGAAATATGACGAAAAGCCCAGAAACATTATGTTGTCAAGAAAAATCGGTAAATATTCCAATTCTATGGAGGAAATTCTTGCTGAGACCCAGTTTGAATATATCCAAAAGAAAGCGGAAAAGGGAGATTCTTTTGTGATTGTAGGACGCTGTTCGGAAAGCGTGTTACGGGATATGGACGGATTAATTTCTATCTTTATCAATGGCGATCGGGAATGTAAAATAAAGCGTGTTATGGAAAAATATGCTTTGAGTCGTGCAGAGGCCGTGAGAAAGATGGAGCGGCATGATTATAAAAGAAAGAAATATCACAATCGCCATTCCGATCATAAATGGGGAGATTCCAGGTATTATGATTTATGCATCAACAGCAGTCCGCTTGGGATTTCTGGCACGGTGCGAGTGCTTGAAGATTATATTGAGGCGAGAATGGATCAAAATAAATAAATGCGAAGGCTGCTTTCTGGCTTGGATGATGGTCAGAAAGCAGCCTTTTCGTATATTCTTTTGTTTTAATAGTAATTAAGCTGTCTGGAACTTTTTATTTACAGAATCCATAAGGTTTCTAAGAAAGGAAAGGAATGGGTCAAATATCCGGTCAAACAGCCATGTAAAAACGGAAGCAAAAATATTGTGTGAGATTCGGAGCAAGACTGCGCCTGACAGACCAAATACGGGAACTGCGATAGCAAGGGAGCTGAAAGCGTTGTATGCTGTCTGCCAACCGTAGCTTGCAGATAAACCTGTGCCGATGCCCCCAAGGATTCCCAGATAGGAGACAGAGCCCTCTGGTAACAGAAAATAAGCCGCTAAGAAAAGGAGGCTTCCCAGTATGGTTCCAGGAACACGGAACTTTATGCGGTCTGACATGTCATTTCGAAAAGGCGCGCATACGGACATGGCGGCGATGCCTATCCACATAGGCTTTGGAATGTCTAATAACGAGGCAATCAGCATCAAGCTGGAAATGGTAAGCGTCAATCGCAGTTGCCACTTTGTTCGGGCAGAAGATAAATCAAATTCTTGAAAAAGGTTTTTAAAGCTGCGTTTGTAAGTGGTTCGCCTGTGATTGCGGTAAAAGACGATGGCTGTTAGAATTGCGCCGCCAAAAAGGCCAAGGAGGCGCTTGTGATATGTTTCGCCACTGACGTCATATCCCTGAAGCAGCAGATAGGAAAGTACCAGGGTGGAATGATTGCACATTATGACATTATGGCAACCAAGCAGCATCAGAAGCATGAGACAGACAAGATTTACGCAAAATGCCCATCCTGCTGGAAGAATGTTAGACAATTTTGGTCCGGCTGCCAATAGTGCGAACACAAGAAAAATATTGCAAGTGCCATGAGATGTGCGGATCCCAAAGTCAGCGAAACGAAAGACCATGATGCTTAGGAGCACTGCAAGTCCTGCAGAGCTGTTTTCTGCGCCGAACAAGGCACAGAATAACGCAATAAATAGCGTACAGAATGTTATGTTCAGAAAAATTTTGAATAAATAAATACAAGTGTGCTTCCATCTGTCTTTTGGATGTTTAAAGCTGGAGATATAAGATTTTGATCCAGCCTGATTCAGTTGAAGTTCTTGATAAAAAGTCATTTGCGTTCCTCCTTGTTTTGTATCATGCGATTTGCTTCCTTGATTTGCAGCAGCAGGGATTGAAAACGTTGTTCTCCGAGCGTTCGCCGAAGCTTGTAAATTGGTTCCAAATAATGTTGGTATGTCTGTTGTAGTTCCTGATTGCCCTGAGTTGTGACGTGAAGAATGTAACTTCGCTTATCTTTTTGATTATATTCCTTTTGAAGGAATTCTTTGCTTTCCAGACTTTCAATCAGGCGGCTCACGGCAGATTTGTGCAAACCTGTAAGCATAGATAGCTCCAGAGGCGTCAGCGGTGCGTCAGCAAGTATGATGCGGGAAAGTAGATCTACCTCTTGAGGCGAGATGGAGCCCTTTCTTTTTCCTCTGATATGAAGGCTTGAAAAAAGCCTTATTTCCTGCATTTTTTCCATCATGTCAATCCAATTAAAATTTTCCATTATTATGTTTCCTTAATAGTTATTATTGTGAACTATATTCTATGTCAAAAAACTTCAATTGTCAAGTATAAGAAATTATTTTTGAAAAACAGGAGAGTCCAGTCCATACGGCTTAAAAATGACATCTATTGACATTAGATTACGGCAAGGGTAAAATAAAGAAGAAATGTTTGAAATCGGTCGAACCGGAGGAGAATAAAATGAAGAAATGTCTGTCCATATGCTGCCTTATGATATTTTTGATGCTGCTGGTCAACCTGGCGCAATGGGATAATAATGGAAATGAGGATATGCGGCAGGAGCAGGCACAGCAGCAGGCAACCATAAAGCGTCAGACGGTATATCTTGGCTCAGACGGTTATCTGGATCAGTTGTTGTCCGAAGAGGATAAAAAGATGCTGATTGATGCTTTCAGCATTCAAGAGGAGGAGGTTCACTCATTTCTTCAGGGACCACGCTCATGGGAGGAGGGCAGACCTTGGTCTGGGGAATGGTGCACCTTTTTGGTAAATGGGAATTCCTTTGGAGGTTTTGGGTGTGGATTGTGCTGCATGGCAAATATTTACAATACGATGTCGCCCTATGAAGTTTCTCCCTGGGATATGTGCGAGTTTGCCATGAGCGTTTCCGATTATGCGCCCAATGCGCAGATGGGCGCCATTGACTGGAAGGAAATGAATAATGTGCTCCGTTCCTGCGGCATGACTTGTAATCTGTATCGCAAACCCAAAACATATCGGGAGTTTCAAAAACAGATGGAGTGGATGGAGACAGCCATTGTCCTCATAAGCAGTAAAGAGGATGATGCTTATTGGCAAGATACGCCGGGGCATTATGTAAATATCTGGTTATACCAGGAGGAGGACGACACAGTATTTTTGGCTGAGCCTGGTAGCCCGGAGAACAACCGGCAGAGAATACCGTTGCGGTATGTGTATGATGCGTTAAAGACGATAAGCAAATATCAGTATCTTGCGGTAGAAGAATATCAAGAGCAAAATAATCAGTGGAAAGCCGACGGAATCGACGAATTGTGGAACGCACCTTGAGAGAGATTGATTTTTCTAAAATATTATGTTATGGAATAAAAGTTTTGATATAACTAATAGGAATGGTTGGTAAAAATTAAAAGTATGGGTTCTATGAAAACAACCTTGGGAAACTATTGACAAACCAGGGTTTTATGCTAAACTAGTTATTGATCACGGATAGATAGTTATCATGTAAAGATAGAAAGCGGGTAGAAAAGGCAGGTTTTGCATATGGAAAGACAGGCGTTATCGATTTTGGTTGAAAATACTCCGAATGTGCTCAGCCACGTTTCAGGTCTGTTCAGCCGCAGAGGATATAATATTGACAGCATATCAGCGGGAGTGACGGCGGATTCAAGATTTACAAGGATTACCATCGTTTCCAGCGGTGACCAACTGATTTTAGAACAGATTGAGAAGCAGCTTGCAAAATTGGAAGACGTGGTAGACATTAAGAAGCTGGAAAACGGGAGTTCTGTATGTAGAGAGCTGATACTGATTAAGATTCGAGTAAAGAATACAGAGCGTCAGGCTGTAATCTCTCTGGCAGAGATCTTTAAGACGAAGATCGTGGACGTTACCAACGATTCTATGATGATTGAGTTGATTGGGAGCCAGAGCAAGCTGGATGCATTTTTGGAATTACTGGAAGGATATGAGATATTGGAGCTTGCAAGGACGGGAATTACGGGTTTGACCAGAGGATCGTCTGACGTCAAAATGTTTGATTAGAGGGCAGGAAGCATTATGGGATCATGTTTGGAGTCTTTCATGTTCCCATTGATCTGATAGTTTCATTTGAAGTTGTCAGAGGATTCATAAATATTCTAGGAGGATAAAGAAATGGCAAAAATATTTTATCAGGAAGATTGTAATCTTTCTTTATTAGAAGGAAAAACAATTGCAATTATCGGCTATGGCAGTCAAGGACATGCTCATGCATTAAATTTAAAGGATTCTGGATGTCATGTGATTATTGGGCTTTACGAGGGCAGCAAGTCCTGGGCGAAAGCAGAAGCGCAGGGGTTTGAAGTGCTTACCGCAGACGAGGCGGCAAAAAAAGCAGATATTATCATGATCCTCATCAATGATGAGCTTCAGGCAGATATGTATAAGAAGGACATTGAGCCAAATCTGGAAGCAGGTAATATGCTGATGTTTGCGCATGGCTTTAATATTCATTTTGGAGCAATTGTTCCGCCGAAAGATGTTGATGTAACCATGATTGCGCCAAAAGGGCCTGGGCATACGGTTCGAAGCGAGTATCAGGCTGGCAAGGGAGTTCCCTGCCTGGTTGCAGTGGAACAGGACGCTACTGGAAAAGCACAGGACGTGGCGCTTGCGTATGCATTGGGAATCGGAGGAGCAAGAGCGGGCGTTCTTGAGACAACGTTCCGCACGGAGACAGAGACAGACTTGTTCGGTGAGCAGGCGGTCCTTTGCGGAGGCGTGTGCGCATTGATGCAGGCAGGTTTTGAGACCTTGACAGAGGCGGGCTATGATGCAAGGAATGCGTATTTTGAATGCATTCATGAGATGAAGCTTATCGTGGATTTGATTTACCAATCCGGTTTTGAAGGAATGAGATATTCCATCTCTAATACGGCGGAATACGGCGATTACATCACAGGGCCGAAGATTATTACGGAAGATACGAAGAAAGCCATGAAGAAAATCTTATCAGATATTCAGGATGGAACTTTTGCAAAAGATTTCTTACTGGATATGTCACCAGCAGGACGTCAGGTTCACTTTAAAGCTATGAGAAAATTGGCGGCAGAGCATCCGGCAGAAGAGGTGGGCAAGGAAGTTCGCAAGCTTTACAGTTGGAACAATGAAGAGGACAAGCTGATCAACAATTAAAAAGATAGATGTTGCCCCAGGCAGATGATTTACTGCCTGGGGCTTTTCTTATCTTAATAGGATTAGAGTGTCAAAAGGTGATCGTCAAATCAGGAGTCATCATAAAGAGGACATTTCATAAAAATCGATAAAATGTTCCAATGACTTGGAGACTTTGATATTTTTATTGTAAGCGAATCCAATTTCACGTTTGGAAATCGGAGGTTTTAAAGGAATTTCGTAAAGAGCGCCAGAGAGCAGTTCTTTTTGAACAAAATCCCGTATCACGCAGCCGATTCCAAGACTGATTTTTGACATTTCAATCAAAAGATCCATGTTGGAAACTTCAATAATGTCCTGAAGCAAAATATGGTTTTCCTGAAAATAATTGTCAATGTACTGCCGTGTCATATTTTCCTTGTCAAGCAACATCAGAGTGGAGTTTTGCAGGAAATGATTTCTGTCAATGCCTCTTAGACTTAGATTGTGGAGATAATCCTGGGTGGCGACGAAGATATCTTCAATTTCACGCAGAGAATAGAAAATGATATTTTTGAAATTTTCAGGTTTGCCAATCAATCCAATATCAAGCTTCTCATCTTCTAAAAGCCGCAGGGTATGATTCGTCGAATGGCAGGAGATGGAGATATTGATATGAGGGTATTGTTTGATAAATTCTTTTAAATAAGGGAGCAACACGTATTTGCATAAGGTAGAGCTGACGCCGATGCTGAGATTGCCGATGCCAAGAGCGATGGAGCGGCGTAACTTATCCTCGCCAATCGTCAAGGTTTCAAAAGCAGACTTTACATGCGTAAATAAAAGCTCGCCTTCCGGGGTCAAAGTCACGCCACGGGAACTGCGGGTAAAAAGTTTTACGCCGACATTCTCTTCCAGCTTTTGAATCGACTTGCTAATGGCAGGCTGGCTGATATATAGTTCTTTGGCTGCTTTTGAGATATTTCCGGTGCTGGCAACGGCATAAAAGATTCGGTAATAGGAAAGCGTTTGGTCCATAAATTTTCTCCATAACTTCAAATTATAATAATCATACTTAACATGTATTTCTATTATACTATGCGTTGTGTTAAAATAGCAAGCAGAAAGAGTCTTTGAGTTTCCGTATTCTGTAATTTTATCGTATCAAAAGGTTTTCATCACAAAGTAATGGAAACACTTTTTGTGCAAGATGTCTATGCTGCCAAAGGCAGCAAGACCTTTTGATACGATAAAATTACAGAATACGGAAACTCAAGGAAAGAGTCTTGAAGTTTTATTTTTTTTCGATTATGATGGTCAAGTGGAATAAGAATAGGAGGATCAATATATGGGAATGACAATGACACAGAAAATTCTGGCTGCAGCAGCGGGACTTCCTGAAGTGAAAGCAGGTCAATTGATTGAGGCAGACCTAGATCTGGTTTTGGGTAATGACATTACCTCGCCGGTAGCCATCCATGAAATGGATAAATTCACTTCGGACGGCATTTTTCACAAGGATAAGATCGCCTTAGTTATGGATCATTTTGTTCCGAATAAGGATATTAAATCTGCGCAGCACTGCAAATGTGTGCGTGAGTTCGCATGCAAACATGAGATTACCAATTATTTTGACGTGGGAGAAATGGGAATTGAACATGCGCTTCTTCCTGAAAAAGGATTGACCGTGGCAGGAGACGTGATTATTGGCGCAGATTCACATACCTGTACTTATGGGGCGCTGGGGGCTTTTTCTACTGGCGTTGGAAGTACGGATATGGCGGCGGGAATGGCGACAGGAAAAGCATGGTTTAAAGTGCCGGCTGCCATAAAATTTAACCTTATAGGGAAACCCTCAAAGTGGGTCAGCGGAAAAGACGTCATTTTGCATATCATCGGAATGATCGGCGTAGACGGAGCCTTATACAAGTCTATGGAATTTACAGGAGATGGAATTTGCAATCTTTCCATGGATGACAGGTTTACCATTGCCAACATGGCCATAGAGGCAGGTGGTAAAAATGGAATTTTCCCTGTTGACGATACGGCGGTTGCATATATGAAAGAGCATTCTTCCAGAGAATACAAGATTTATGAGGCAGATCAAGATGCAGAATATGATGAGGAGTATACCATTGATTTAAGCGCATTAAAGCCCACAGTCGCCTTTCCTCATCTTCCAGAGAATACCAAGACAGTTGACGAGGCAGGAGAACTGAAAATAGATCAGGTTGTGATTGGTTCCTGTACGAATGGACGCCTGGAAGATCTCAGGACAGCGGCAGAAGTTCTGAAAGGAAAGAAAGTGGCAAAAGGGGTTCGCTGCATTGTGATTCCGGCAACCCAGAAGATTTATCTGGATGCCATGGAAGAAGGGCTGCTTCGCATCTTTATCGAAGCAGGCGCAATCGTTAGCACGCCTACCTGCGGTCCATGTTTGGGCGGCTATATGGGAATTTTAGCACAAGGAGAGCGCTGCATATCTACGACGAATCGCAACTTCGTGGGACGTATGGGACATGTGGAATCAGAAATATATCTTGCAAGCCCGGCAGTTGCTGCGGCCAGTGCGATTACTGGCAAGATCTCAGAGCCAGAAGAATAGGAGGAAAATATGAAAGCCAGCGGAACAGTTTTTAAATATGGAGACAATGTGGATACAGACGTGATTATTCCAGCAAGATACTTGAATTCTTCCGATCCCAAAGAATTGGCGGGACATTGTATGGAAGACATTGACAAAGATTTTGTCAGCCAGGTGAAAGAGGGAGATTTGATTGTGGCAGATAAGAACTTTGGCTGTGGCTCTTCCAGGGAACATGCGCCTATTGCAATCAAGGCGGCAGGAGTAAGCTGCGTGATCGCAGAAACATTTGCCAGGATTTTTTACCGCAATGCCATCAATATAGGGCTGCCGATCATCGAGTGTCCAGAGGCATCAAGGGGAATTGAAAAAGGCGATCAAGTCGAAGTGGATTTTGACACCGGCGTCATCACCAACAAGACAAAAGGGACGACGTTTCAGGGACAGGCATTTCCCGAATTTATGCAGAAAATCATTAAGGCTGAGGGATTGATCAATTATATTAATCAAAAATAGCAAAATTTATATGGCGGCTGTCTGGGATTGTTTCCAGTCAGCCGTTTTAGATCCAAGAAAGCTTAGGAAGTGGATGCAGCGTCCGGTTTGTCATTGGCAAGTGCTTTCAGATAGCGCAGATATTTTTCCGAAACCTTAATCTGACTATAAGTGTCGGCATACTCTCTGGGAGAATATCCTTCTACATAATTCGTCTGAAAATTTTTGGTTATGCCGTATTTTTTTGCAAGGTCGACAGCTTTATTGTAGGCAATTGCAGCCTTTTCTTCCTTATGGTAGATTCCTACCATATAATTTCCATTGATATGAATTTGAACTTTATAGCTCGCAGAGCCAGGAGAGAATATTTTTGTCACACCGTAGTAGCGGTTGACAACGATAATGTTAGAGTAGCGCAGATCGCAAGAATCCTCATTCGCAAAGTAATAGTCCCGCCCAGGCACGGCATGGCTTTTAATGCCATATCTAGATAGTATGCTGACCTGCATGCCGTAATCGTTGACAAAGAGATGTCCTTTGCGGCGCATAATTTTATGGCTGGAATAATAAAAAAGGTCGTCAATATCAAATTTTAATTCCTCAGTCGGGGAAAGATAATATACAAAATAATTATTACGCAAATAAATAGGATTTTTAAAATAAATGTGGTTATCCCGAAAATTCAGCAAAGAAATTACCTTCTCAAAACTTAGAATGGTTGGGAGTGAAAAAACATCGCCGATGGCTGTGTGCGAATTCAAGAGCAGACATGCTGCTTCTTGATATGCCTGGTGTGCTTTCTGCTCAGAGGCGAAGCTGCCCAGTGAAATGTGCTTGTTTTGGAAAGTAATACTGGAACGGTAGTAAGCAGTTCCATTTTTCTTATAGGCTAGATAGACGCCTGGCAGCATAAGTTTCTCCTTTCGTGGTCTTCTTATGTATTTTTTCGGGGAATTTCTACAGAATAAGTATATCACAAAAAATGGGAAACGCAAGTTTCTGAATATGCCGGAATATAATGGTAAATAATGGGAAAGATTACATCAGTCAGGCGTGAAATCTTAAAGGGAAAAGAGGAACTGATTATGTTGATAATTCAAAATTTGTTTAGGAATGCATATTTTTCTATAAAAAGCATATCAAAGAAACTGTACCGCAGTTGTGCGATCCTTGTTTTTGGCTTTACGGTGTTTGCCATGATTTTACTGAATGACCAGGATTTTCATGGCGCAGGAAAAAGCCAGGCTGCTAAAGAACGAAAAGCGGACGGGGATGCAGATGGGAAAGCCCAGGAGCAAAATGCGGAAGAAATGGTGCTTGTAGAAAGCAGCATTGCGAAGCAATGCAGAAATTTTCTCGATGAAGGACGGAATTGTTTCAGGGAAAAAATAGAGGCGGAAATTTCAAAGCGGGAGGTCACGGCTGTTTGCGCCAGCATCGAGCCCGCCTGTAATGAGATTCAAATAGAGCCGATAAATCCTTTTGGAGAAATCATTGTCACGGAACAGGACTACGATGCGTTGTGCCGGATTGTGCAGGCAGAAGCAGGAGGAGAGGATATTCAGGGAAAAGTACTTGTGGCGGAGGTGATACTCAACCGGGTGCTTTCGGGAAAATTTGCATCTACGGTATATGATGTGATATTTGAACGCAGTGGAGGAAGCGCGCAGTTTTCACCTACGATAGATGGGAGATATTTCTCGGTAACCGTGATGCCAGAGACAATAGAGGCGGTGGAAGAAGCTCTTTATGGAGAAGATTTTTCCCAGGGGGCGCTGTTCTTTTCCGCAAGGAGCAAGGCGAATCCTTATGACATGGCATGGTTTGACCGGAACCTCAAATGGTTGTTTGAACATGGCGGACATGAATTTTATACGCTTCCCTGATGATTTTGTAGGAGCGATTGTTGACAGAGAAAAAGAAAACTTTTATAATGAATGGTGTCCTGGGACTGCAGGGCACCTTATTTATATTAAGATATGAATTTGTGCAGGAAAGCGAATCTTCGCTTTTATATAAAACTCAGAAGCAAAGGATGGAATTGGATATGTTATATGTAAGTACAAGAAATGCAGCAGAGAAAGTTACAGCTTCCCAAGCGATATTGAAGGGATTGGCAGAAAACGGGGGCTTGTTTGTGCCAGAGCAGATTCCCACGCTGGATGTTCCAGTGGACAAATTGCAAGACATGACTTATCAGGAGACCGCATATGAAGTGATGAAGCTGTTTCTTACAGATTATACGGAAGAAGAATTGAAAGATTGTATCAAAAGCGCTTATGACGACAAATTTGATACCAGTGAGATTGCGCCTTTGATAAAGGCTCAGGATGCTTACTATCTGGAACTGTTTCATGGCGCCACGATCGCTTTTAAAGACATGGCTCTTTCCATTCTTCCGCACCTTTTGATAACGGCGGCAAAAAAGAATCAGGTCAAAAATGACATTGTGATTCTTACGGCGACTTCTGGTGATACCGGAAAAGCTGCTTTGGCAGGATTTGCAGATGTCGAGGGAACTAAGATTATCGTATTCTATCCCAAAGACGGCGTCAGCCCGATTCAGCGTCAGCAGATGGTAACGCAAAAGGGGGACAATACCTTCGTGGTTGGCATCAACGGGAACTTTGACCAGGCGCAGACTGGCGTAAAGCAGATGTTTTCAGATCCAGAGCTTGCAAAGGAGCTGGATGCAGCCGGATATCAGTTTTCTTCGGCAAATTCTATCAATATCGGGCGCCTTGTGCCGCAGATCGTCTACTACGTCTATGCCTATGCCAAAATGGTAAAATCTGGCGAGATCAAGGATGGAGAGACGATCAACGTGACTGTGCCGACGGGCAACTTTGGCAATATTCTTGCGGCCTTTTATGCAAAAAACATGGGGCTTCCGATTGGAAAGCTGATTTGTGCCTCAAATGAAAACAAAGTATTATACGATTTCTTCACGACAGGTACATATGATAAGAACAGGGAATTTATTTTGACTTCTTCTCCGTCTATGGATATTTTGATTTCCAGTAATTTGGAGCGATTGATTTACCGCATTGCAGGAGACAATGCACAAAAGAACCAGGAGCTAATGCGTACCTTGCAGGAGACAGGAAGTTATTGTATTTCAGAAGAAATGAGAGCGAGGCTTAAGGACTTCTATGGCAATTTTGCCAGCGAGGAAGAGACGGCGTCAATTATTGGGGAGATTTATCGGGATGCTGGGTATATTATAGACACTCATACTGCAGTGGCGGCGGCTGTGTATCAGAAATACAAAAAAGAGACGGGCGACGTAGCCAAGACGGTGATAGCCTCTACAGCCAGTCCATATAAGTTCACCAGAAGCGTAATGACGGCCATCGATGAGAAATACAGTGACAGACCTGATTTTGAGCTGGTAGATGAGCTTCAGGCTTTGTCAAATGTGATCGTGCCCAAAGCGATTGAGGATATCCGAGTGGCGTCTGTCGTTCATAAGACGGTATGCGAGGTGGATAAGATGCAGTCTGTGGTTAGGGAATTTCTTAAAATGGATGCATAAGCCTGAGGATTGAAATGCAAAAGAACTGCCGCAAAACAGTTTCAAGAACTTGAGAACAATTTTGCGGCAGCTCTTTTTTATTCTTCAATATGATTAATTGAGAAAATGAAATTAACTGTTCCGAAAGAAAAGATAATTGGTAGCAAGTAAGAGGAAGACTCCGTTGATAACAGCGTATTTTCGTGTGTCGCAGGAGGTTGCAGATGCAGTTCCATAGAATGGTCGTTGGACATATTCACAGAATATAAGCCGTTATGAAGATTTAGGAAATCTTCCATGGACGCCGACACGTATTCATTAAACTCATCAAAATTTTCATTCACATACCTGCTGGCAAATTCAACTGCTGTTTCCTGCTCCATGTCTAACGCTGAAAGGAAAGCGAACGATCCTTCGACGTCCTGGGAAATACAGAAATTAGTGGGAATTTCTGGCAGGTTCATGATATTCAATGTTGTGAAATCTTCTCCGATAAACCGTACTAAATTATTAAACAGGAGCGTGAGATAGGAGAGGATGTATTCTGCATGCGGAAGATCTTCTGGAAGGTAGAAATCTGCAAGAAGCTTATCCACCATATGTTTTTGTTCTTCAATTAGTTCCAGATCAAAAATCTCGTAAGCAGATTGATATTCTATGATTAAATTTTCTAATTCTATCGGCTCCAGGATATTTCGTTCGATTAATATCTGACCGAGCAGCATATAATCTGGGAGCTGCATGTCTAAAAGCTCGTCTACCTGCTCTTGCGTCAGATAGCCAAGCTCAATAGAGAGTTCTCCAAATCGTTTGTCATAATGGGTCTGCGTGATGAAAACATCTTCCACTTCGCTTGCGGACATGTAGCCGGCATGTATCGCCAGCGTGCCAAGTTTTTTATGGGCAGTAGATTGGACTTTTAATATCTCAATCAACTGCTCTGGGGAGATGATTCCCTTGTTAAGTAAAAAGTTGCCAAAAAACTGCGTATGCATAGTGACTATCTCCCTTCAAAACGAGCTTGTATGACTTCTCTGATGGCAGAGTCTGTAAAAGGTTTCTGAATAAAATCCCTGGCTCCTTCCATAATAGCATTTTTTAACTGAGTCTGAGTACCAACGGAAGATACTACGATCACATGGGCAGAAGGGTCAAACTCCCGAATCTCATGAATCGCTTCCACCCCATCCTTGATAGGCATTACAATGTCTACAAAGACTAAGTCCGGTTTATGTTCCTTATATAGATCGATTGCTTCCTGTCCGTTGGATGCCTCAAGAAAATTTTCATAACCGCTTTTTGTAATGGTGTCCTTTAACTGTTTGCGCGCTAGTATAGAATCATCGCAAATGAGTATTTTTACATTTTCCATTTAAATCGCTCCTTGTTCCATGTTAAATATTTATAATACTATTATTTTACACTATGTATCTGCAAGATTCAATTGTTTCTTTCGAATAAATACGAATTGCAATCCTCTTTGATTATAGCTATAATAGACATATTAACTACATTATAACAGAAAATGTTAAGAAAGGGAACAAATTATGATAATTATATTTGATATTGTTTTTTTTGCTTATGGGGTCTATACAGTATATGCCGCAATCAGCATGAAGAAGAACCAGCGTCTGACTCGTTTTTTTACTGGCAGAGAGTCAGATGCGATTCGTGATGCAAGAGGGTATATTGACGCCATCTATGGAAAAACTATCGTCATGGGCAGCATGGCGGCGCTGTTTGGGGCGCTGGGATTCGTCAATGATTGCGTGACGCCCGTTTTGTTTGTGATGAAGCCTTTGATGCTCTTGTTTTTGACTGTCGTTATCTGGTTTGGAATCAAGCTTAACCAGGCAAAACGTAAATTTTGGTGATGAATATGAAAAATTTATGAAATTTTGCGTTCATTTATAGATTTTTTTAAAAGAATCGTTTAGAATAAGGATAGCTGTGGAAGCAATGGGCGGCACAGGGAAAAGATTTGAAGAAAGACCTAGCGCCCAGGTTGTTCGCAGATACAGCGCTTTGGTCGTAAATTTTACGGCGTACAATAGCAAAAAAAGATTGACAAAAAAATATCCAGAGGATATTCTATGTAGTAGTAATTAAAACTTAAGGAGGACAAGGAAACATGGCAACAAAGGCTTATTATCCAAGAACAGAAATCGGACCAGGAAAAGTTGGCTTCGCAAAAACGCGTTCCATCATTGAGGCTGCTTTCTATGGAAACAATGTAATAAAAGTTAATACATTGAGAGAGGCGTATGAACTTGCGAAGAATTCTCCAGGAACCGTTGTGACGGACATGCCTGTATATAAGGGAGAGGAATTCGGCCTGGAGGCAGATGCAAAGGTGCTCCTGTTCAATGACGGTTCTATCACCGGACGTTATGCTCCTGCAAGAAGGATTACAGGAAAGCCAGGAGTGAATACTACAGAATTAGACAAGATCTTAATGGATGCAGTATATGATTCCAGATGGAAGACCATGTACCATGCAGAGGTATTTATCGGGCTCGATCCGGAATTCATGGTTAAGGCGCATCTGCTGATCCCAGAAGGAGAAGAGAACGTGCTGTATTCCTGGATGCTGAATTTCCAGTATATGTCTGATCAGTATGTGAAGATGTATAAGTCGTCCAAGGTGTATGACAATGAGCCGGATATTTATATTTTCTCTGATCCTCAGTGGACGGGAACAGATAAGACGGATATCTCCGATCCGAACTGCCTGTGCTATTTCAATACGGATACCAACTGCGCAGGAATCCTCGGCATGAGATATTTCGGAGAGCATAAGAAAGGAACCCTGACGCTTGCATGGGCGGTTGCAAACCGTAACGGCTATGCTTCTTGTCATGGCGGACAGAAAGAATATACGCTTGACGATGGCTCTAAATATGTTGCAGCCGTATTTGGATTATCTGGATCTGGCAAGTCCACGATTACGCATGCAAAGCATGATAATAAATATCCATCGATCAAGGTGCTTCATGACGACGCATTTGTAATCAATGCGGAGACTTGTTCTTCGGTAGCGTTAGAGCCTACCTATTTTGATAAGACGGCAGATTATCCCACAGCATGTGAAGATAACAAGTATCTTCTCACAGCTCAGAACTGTTCTGCGACCTTGGATGAGGATGGAAAGGTTGTTCTGGTAACAGAGGACATCCGTAACGGCAATGGGCGTGCGATCAAGTCCAAACTGTGGTCTCCAAACCGTGTGGACAAGATTGAGGCTCCGGTAAATGCGATTTTCTGGATTATGAAGGATCCTACAATTCCGCCAGTAGTTAAGTTAAAAGGAGCTTCCCTGGCTTCTGTTATGGGAGCTACTCTGGCAACGAAGCGTTCCACTGCGGAACGTCTTGCAGCAGGCGTAGATCCGAATGCTTTGGTTGTAGAGCCATATGCAAACCCATTTAGAACGTATCCGTTAGTAAATGATTATGAAAAATTTAAGTCTTTGGTGGAATCCAAGAACGTAGATTGCTACATTATCAATACGGGCGATTTCATGGGAAAGAAGGTTCAGCCCAAAGATACCTTAGGCATATTGGAAGCAGTCGTTGAAAAGAAAGCCGAATTCAAGCAATGGGGACCGTTCTCTGATATTGAGATTTTTGAATGGGAAGGCTTTGTTCCAGATTTATCAAATAAAGATTATGTTGACCAGTTAAAGGCACGTATGCAGGACAGATTGAACTATGTGACAAATCTGGACGAGGCAGAAGGCGGATTTAACAAGCTTCCCGAGGATGCGGCGGCAGCGATCAAGAAAGTAGTAGATCAGGCAAATACACTATAAATTAAGACATTTATCATTTGCTCCCACAGGATAGTGATATTCTGTGGGAGCATGTATATTTTAGAAATAAGTAAATAAATTGTAAAGAATAATTTAAAAAATATTATGTTTAGCAATCATTATAGAGTTGGGGATTTAATATGAAGAAAAGTAAAATATTAGTAATATTCGTTTTTTGTTTTATGCTGCTTTCTGGCATTTTAATCAACAAAGGCGAGGCGCAGGCAGCAGGAAATTATTACATACAAATTAACAAAGGAACAAACGTAGTCACAGTATTTCGGAGCGACGGAACTCCGGTAAGGGCGTTTGTCTGTTCTACTGGCTCGGCAACGCCTATCGGTACTTTTTACACCAGCCAGAAACTGCGCTGGCATACACTTGATGGTCCTTCGTATGGACAGTACTGTACTCGTATCGTAAATTCGATTTTGTTTCATTCCGTGTGGTATTATGCGAATGGAGATTATGCCTCCCAGTCTTATCGGGAGTACAATAAATTGGGATCTACCGCAAGCCATGGATGCGTTCGCCTGACAGTGGCAGATTCCAAATGGATTTATGACAATTGTTCGCTTCAGACCAAAGTCACGATTATCTATGGTTCTTCTGCAAATGATCCTCTTGGCAAGCCGGAGGCAATTAAAATACCAGCACGCTTTGGAAGCAGGGGCTGGGATCCTACGGATCCGATGGCGGGAAATCCCTACAGCGGTTTAAGGCCATCGATCAATACGTCAGGCGCATGGACTCAGATTGAATACGGCAGTGCCTTTCAAGCATATAATGGCATTGTGGGCTTAGATTCTCTGGGCAATAATATCAGTCATAAATTGGGTTGCGTTGGGACTGTGGATACGCACAGGCTGGGTAGTTATCGGGTGACCTACACGTTGACGGACGCGCTTGGAAGATCAGCGTCTGCCGATGTGGTTTATAATGTGGTGGATACCAAGCAAGCCGTGATCACGGGAGTAAATCCATCACAGACCAAGGAATACAATTCGACCTTGAAGCTTAGGAGTAATGTAAAAGCTTATACTGTGGATAATAAAAATCTGACTAAAAATATTGTGATAAAGGTTCGTTATCCCAGAGGAAAATCAGAAAGAGTATATAGGGATAGCACGATTAAGCTAAACAAGCTTGGAACATACAGATTTTTTTATTATGTGACAAACCCTAATAATGGGCTGGAGACGAAAGTAACTGCGAAAGTACTTGTCAAAGATACCAAGAAGCCGAAACTGACTGGAGTTGTCAAAAAGAAAACCTTGGAATATAATGCTGTGAGAAACCTGAAATCGGGAGTAAAGGCAAAACTGGTCTCCGGAAAGAATGTAACGTCTAAAATCGTGGTAAAGGTGAGAGTGCCCAGAAGTAAGAAATATGTAAAGCTTTCCGAGCAGAAGCTTAAGAAATATAAATTTAATAAAACAGGAACGTACAGAGTCCAGTATTCGATAACAAATCCTTATAATAAGAAAGCAGTGGCGAAGCAAGAAACAGTCATTACGGTAAAGGATACGAAAAAACCAAAAATTTCCGGGGTTGTATCGAAGAAAACAATGGAATATAATTCTACCTTAAACTTGAAGTCAAAGGTGACCGCAGAACTAGTATCTGGCAAGAGCATGACTGCTAAGATTGTCATTAAGGTAAAAGTTCCAGAAGCGCAGAAGTTTAAGACCTTAGAAGAAAACGAGTATAAGAAGTACCGTTTTGATAAAACAGGAATCTATACCGTGGAGTACTCTGTGGCAAATCCTAATAATAAAAAAGCAGTCGCAGTAAAGAATATGCTGGTCGTTGTAAAAGATACGAAAGCGCCAGTGATTTCAGGCGTTAAGAATATAGAAGTATCTCAAGGAGCGAATTTAGACTTGATGGCTGGCGTGAAAGCAACGCTCAAATCTGGAACAGATGTCACAGAACAGATGCAGATCACGGTGACGGCTCCAGGAGAAGAGGCTGTTTCTTGGACTGAAGAGGAATATGTTTTTGACAAACTGGGAAGCTATAAAGTAGTGTATACGGTTGTGAATCCAATCAGCGGCAAGCAGGCGAAAAAGACCATGATTGTGACAGTGACGAATGATGATCTGCCGTTTGTTACGCCAGATGACGGACAAGAGGTTCTAGCGGAGCCATAACATGGTAATTAATGTGTCTTCAACATGAAATTAACATTAATTTTTAGTTGCGGTTTGGGACATAATAGAGTATAATCAAAATGTACTAGAAAGTATTCCTGGGGTGTTCGATACCCTGTTATTTTGAACCTACATTTATTTTCATGGGATTCTTATATTGCTGATTGGATGTCAAGCCGTCATTATGCAGCGGAAGGCAGAAGAGAGGCTGCGGTTACCCACCTAGCTTTGCTAGGAGTCAAAATTGCAGGAAACGGCATTTTGGGGTACTTTCCAGAAAAAAGAAAAAGATACGAAAGATTTTACCAAAGATAATTGGCGCATAAGTTTCAAAAGAGTTTGTTAAGATACGAAGGATAGAAAGCACAAAGGAACAGAAAAGAACGAAAGATAAATTTACAAAAGAGGAAAGGCTGCTTTGGAGAAAGGCAGCCTTTCTTATCTTATAGTATTTAGAAGCTTTCCGGGCAGGATTCTTTCTTGTAAATTAAGAACCCTCTGGATGGTGCGCACTCGTGCAGACAAAGAATGTCACTGTGTGACAGCATACGGCATGTCAAAGTGTTTCAATTTCTATTCTCAGTAATGGCACAAGTGTTCAAGCGGTCGCTCCTTGAGTAAAAATTTAAAGTGAGGAAACAGGAATAACTATATGGAAAAATTATATTCCAACAGGAAAAAAAATTATATTGCGGGCATTCTTTTGCTGCTATTGCTGACTTTTGCAGCTTGGTTTATTTTTGCAGCAAATGCCAAACGGGTGATTACACAATATAGCAGTGAATATGTAGCTCTTGCGGAATTGCCGTCTCAATTGAGTTTTACTTACTATGAGGAAGATGAATGGGCGCAGAAGCTCAAGGAAGCGTTTCATGAGAAAAATTTGAACGGGAAGCTGACCTATGGGAAGCTTAAGGCAGTGCTAGAACAGCTCTCCCTTTTGGAATACATAACTTGTCCAGACGGTTTTTTCTGGAAAACAGTGCCAAGAAGCCAGTGGAATGAGGTTTATGAGCAGATCCTCGATTTGCTGGATACGAGAAATGAAGTGTCTGCCGTCAATCTGGTGTTTCTCACGGAAGATGAGACGGACATGGAGCAGCTTTTGACAAACAAAGGAACTTTTGAGGTGGCACAAGGGGTAAATTATTTCCACTATTATGATATGTATCAGGTATATGTAAAAGAGAGACGGATCATAGGGGTCAACAGCGAATGCCAGTCCAAGCTCACGTTAAAAAATGTATTTATCCATAGCGCCAGGGATGAAAAAGCGGAAATCCTCTATGAGAAGCAGAAGATTTCTCTTGATATCAAGGGCCTGGAAGAAGAGATTACAGATACGATCTGCGATATAGAATGGAAGGACCGCAAGGTGATTGCAATCTATAAAAAAGAAGATACGATTTCTGGCAAGGTTTTAAGTTTTGATGATAAACAGATTGAGATATCTGGTTATGGAACCTTAAAGCATAGCGGGAAGCTGAGAGTTTATAAGACCTATGGAACAGTGGAAGAACTGGATGAATCCAAATTAGTGATCGGAAACCTTGAGGCAGAATTTGTGGTGGCAAAGAAGCAGGTGTGCGGAATTATACTGCAGCAGCCTGCGACGATAGAGAATATCCGGGTTTTATTGTTGGGCGAAGAGAATAGCCCTTATCGTGCAAATCCCGTTCTGGTCACAGACGCAGAAGGCACGGTGACCATTGGAGATAAAGAAGAGAAGATAGAGGCAGGACAGCTTATAAAGCCAGCGGAATTATTGGATAAAAAGAAAGATTATGTAAAAATTTCATTGAGCGACGGTGACGGCAGAATTTATTTTGCCGATCAAAACGGCGAATATAGCTCTCTGGGCTATCGTGGCATATTTGAAATCCGAAAATACCCGGAAGGGTATGGAGTAGTCAATGAGCTTCCCCTGGAACAGTATCTGTACGGGGTGGTTCCCAGTGAGATGCCAGCGTCTTATGAAAGGGACGCTCTTTGCACGCAGGCTGTTTGTGCCAGAAGCTATGCATGTATTCAGCTTATGCGGGGAGACTATGCGGCGTTAGGCGCTCATGTGGATGATACTACGAATTATCAGGTTTATAGAAAACAGGAAGAGGATCCAGACACCAATCTTGCTGTAGACGATACTGTGGGAGAAGTGGTAAAATATCAGGGAGAAGTAGCGGAAACTTATTTCTTTTCAACGTCCTGTGGTATTACGGGAGATATGAGCGTTTGGAATGCAGAACCAGGAGAGGAAACTAATTACCTGCAGGGAACGTCTCTGCTGACGGATGGCACAATGCCAGATATTTCTGATGAAGAAAAATTCGCAGCGTTTATCAAAGATCAGAAAATCGAAGCTTATGACAGCGTCAGTCCGTATTTTCGATGGAACGCAAAGATCGCTCCTCAGGATAGGTTAAATGAAATCAATGAGGCGGTTGCGGCGCGGTATCAGGCATATGCTGCCAATGTGCAGATCATCAAGGAGGATGGGACGGCAGGTACGGAAGCTGATTTATCAGGATTTGGCGCTGTTTTGGGCATCAGCGTGTCCGAGCGTTGCAAGCCAGGAGCGGCCAGCAAGCTTGAGATAGCTTATGAGAAAGGAAGCGTGACGCTGCTTTCGGAGTATAATATACGTTTTGTGCTGGGAAAGGCAGTCACAGAGCTGACGGACAAAGATGGTAAGCCTGTAAAGATGGAGCTTTTGCCGAGCGCTTATTGTTCTGTGGTGCCGGTCGAGGGAGGGTATGTTGCCTATGGCGGGGGTTACGGTCATGGAATCGGCATGTGCCAAAATGCCGCCAATGGCATGGCGAAAGCGGGCATGAGCTATATAGAGATATTGATGAAGTTTTATCATGATATAGAGATTGAAAATATTTACAACAGCCAGGAATGAAAGTAAAAAGATGAGATTATGCCATGCTATGGGGATTGAACGCAGATACGACAGCTAGGAATGAAAGTAACAAAGATGAGATTCTATTGTGTCATGGGAATGGAACATAGATACGGCAACTAGGAATGAAATTGTGGAGGATGTTATGTGGAGAATGATAGCCAGGACGAAAAACTTTATTGATAAATGCAAGAAAGACCATGTCAGTGCGTTTGCAGCGCAGTCAGCGTTTTTTATTGTGCTGTCGCTAATTCCCTTTATTATGCTGTTTATTTCTCTGGTTCAGTATACTCCAGTGACAGAGGGAATGGTTCTGGCTACCATCAACCGCATTATGCCAACGTATATCTCTCCGTTTTTGATTGGAATCACTCACGAAATGTACAATAATTCTGTGGGGATTGTTTCTGCGGCTGCGGTAGTAGCTGTGTGGTCTGCGGCAAAAGGCATTCAGTATCTGACAAACGGATTGAACAAAGTATATGATATCGAAGAGACCAGAAATTGGATTTTGCTGCGTTTTCGGGCAATCTTATATACCTTGCTGTTGGTAACCGCTATCGTGGCGTCCATGGTGCTGATGGTGTTTGGCAATAGCCTGCAGCATTTGATTGTCCAGTATCTTCCGATTGTATCGGACATTACACAGGGGATTTTAAAGCTACGTTCCTTAATTCTGATGGCAGTTTTGATGCTGTTCTTTTGCATGTTGTTTAAAATGCTGCCCAATCGCAAAGCCGCTTTTAGAAGCCAGCTTCCAGGCAGCATTTTAGGCGCAGTGGGATGGTCCCTTTTGTCTTTTGGCATTTCTGTGTATGTGGATTATTTTCATGGCTTTTCAATGTACGGCAGCCTGACCACGATCATTCTAGTGATGCTTTGGCTATATTTTGGGATCTATATTCTGTTGGTGTGTGCAGAAATAAATAATATTTATGAGGAATATTGGGCGGAGCGGCAATAATGCGCACCGCCCTTTCTAGCTACATCATTCTGGTACTTAATCAGTCCTTGCTGTCAACATTTTCTGCTATTGTCTCTGAGCTCCCCAATGCTTTCTATAGCGTGTCAATGGATTTTGCGGTCTTTGTAATAATATTCTTTATCATGCTCATTAATTTCACGCATTACCCTGCAGGGATTCCCAACAGCGACGACATTTGCGGGAATATCGGTTGTCACAATGCTTCCTGCGCCGATGACGGTATGATCTCCAATTGAGATACCTGGAAGAATGATTGCCCCTGCGCCAATCCAGCAGTTTCTGCCTATGTGGACTGGCATATTATATTGATAGAGTTGTTCTCGGAGTTCTGGAAGAATGGGATGGGCTGCAGTGACGATGGTGACATTTGGACCGATCATTGTATAGTCGCCCACATAAATGTGGCTATCATCCACGCAGGTCAAGTTATAATTGGCATAGACCATTTTTCCAAAATGGCAGTGATGCCCGCCAAAGTTTGCGAAAAAAGGCGCTTCAATGTAAACGCCTTCGCCACAGTCTCCGAGCAGTTCTGTTAACATTTTCATCCTCTTTTCTGATTCGGAAGGCTTTGTGAGATTGTAGTCATAAAGCCTGTCTTGATAAACGACCTGTTCTTTTAAGATTTCTTTGTCACCCGGAAGATATAGTTCTCCTGTGTGTAGCTTTTTTTTCATCTCGCTCATAATTTCCTCCATTCTGTGCGCATTTCAGCACAAACTGACGCCATGCTCGTTTGCTACTTCGTATTATGATAATATCAGAACTTTAATGGAAAATCAAAAAATTATACAATTTGTTGAAGTTTCCCATTTCGTAATTTCATAGTGTCAAAAGGTTTTCATTACAAAATGGGAAAATTTTTGTTATTCTCTGCAATCGCATCAATCATTTGGAAAATTAGCATATTTCCAATCTTGTCCTCATATATTTGAAATCAGATACAGACAGGCAGTAAGAGATCGGAGGACAGCTTATGGAAGAGATTATTCATGTATTTCCAAGCGCATTAAGGCCTCTTTGCCGTGCCGGATTTCAACGGGGAATAGAGCCAGAGGAAATCCGTCTGCGAATTGGACGCCCGGTGATGGTGCTGGGGAAGGGAAAGGAATATTATTGGAATCAGAAAGAAAATAATTTGCAAAATACCAGAGATGGCAGTTATCTTTGGCAGCAAGCTGACATGAAAGAGACACTGTCCAGGATGAGCCAATATTCCATGTATGCGCTGGAAGAAGAGCTGCGCAGCGGATTTTTTACGATTCAAGGAGGACACCGCATTGGGGTAACCGGAAGGACAGCCTGTGAACAGGGAAAAATTCTTTCGTTTCGTAACATATGCAGTTTGAATATTCGTGTGGCAAGACAGAAAAAAGGGTGTGCGTCGGGCTTGGTTCCCTGGCTCGTGGAGCAAGATGATATTTATAATACTTTGATCCTATCGCCTCCAGGGATCGGCAAAACCACGATGCTAAGAGACTGCATCCGTATTATCTCGGATGGAGCAGGGGGCATTCCAGCCAAAAAAGTTGCAGTGGTGGACGAGCGTAGCGAGATTGCCGCTAGTTTCTTTGGAATTCCTCAAAATGACTTAGGGGAGCGGACGGACGTGTTGGACGCCTGTCCCAAAGCAGAGGGGATGCGCTTGCTGGTTCGCAGCATGTCTCCAGAAGTGATTGCGGTAGACGAGCTTGGAAGCAGGAAAGACTGCAAGGCTGTAGAGGAAGTGCTTCATTGCGGATGCAGAATCCTTGGGACGATGCATGCCAAAGATGTAAAAGAACTTCAGGAAAAAACGTATCTGTCCAGATGGCTGGAAAAAGGTTTTTTTGGACGCTTTGTATTTTTGCGGATCAATCCTGACGGACAGAGAGGATTTTTGGTATATGATGAAAGGATGCAAAAATTATGTTAAAACTGGCAGGCAGCTTGATAATCGTCATCGCTTCCGCTTTGTATGGTTGGAAAATCCGAAAGGAACTCCAGGAACATGTAGAGCAGCTAGTAGGAATGAAAGAGATGTTTCTGATGCTGCAGGGTGAAATCTCTTATACAAGAACTCCTTTGAAAGAAGCGTTTTTGCAGATTGCCGCTCAGGATAAGGAGCCGTTCTCTAGCTTTTTGAAAAAAGCAGCACAGGAGCTGGAACAAAATGAGGACGCCGTGGGAATCTTTTGGAGACGCTTAATTGAGCAGGAGTCAGACAAATTTTTATTTAACAGTGAGGAACAAAGCCTGTTGCAGCGTGCAGGGGAAAATTTTGGCTATCTGGACGGACAGATGCAGCTTAAAAATCTGGAACTCTATATAGAACAGACTGAGGTGCTGATCAAAAAAGCGCAGGCAGAATTAAAACAAAAACAGAAGCTTTCCGGGGCGTTGAGTCTGATGTGCGGCTTGTTTTTGATAATTCTCCTGATATAAGGATGTGGAGGAAGCTATGAGTATAAGTCTTATTTTTAAAATAGCGGCGGTAGGGATTTTGGTAACTGTGCTCAGCCAAGTGTTGAAACACAGTGGCAGAGAAGAACACGCTTTTTTGACCAGCCTTGCAGGGCTTTTGATTGTGCTGTTTTGGATTGTTCCCTACATTTATGAGTTATTTGAAACTATGAGAAATCTGTTTGCATTGTGACGGAGGCGGTATGGATATTATTAAAATCGCAATTCTTGGAATTGCGGGCGCGCTGCTTGGAATCATGCTCAAGGGACAGAAAAGAGAATACGAGCTGTTTGTGACTCTGGGCGTGTCCTTGTGCATTTTTTATTTTATCATGTCCAAGCTTCAGATGGTGGTGTCAGTCATTAACCGCATGCAGGATTATGTAGAGCTGGATACTCAATATATTGCGATTCTAGTTAAAATGATTGGAATTACCTATGTGTCTGAGTTTTCTGCCAATCTCTGCAAAGACGCTGGATATCAGGCGGTGGCAGGACAGATTGAGATGTTTGGCAAACTTTCGATACTGGTGATCAGCATGCCAGTAATCCTGGTGCTTTTGGAAACGGTGGGAGAATTCTTAAGCTGAGGACAGGAGCTTGATAAAGGGATGATCCAGGTAAGCAAGCGTCATTAAGATCTGGCTGTGGGAGGAAACAAGCATGGATGGAAAAAGAAGAGGCATGAAAAGAAAGATTAGATGGTTTTTGCTGGCTGCCGTGTTGTCTTTGTGGGGAATGTCAGGCATGGTTCTGGCAGCAGAAGGAGAAGCCTTGGGACAGGAAAAACAGCAGCATAAGATGGACCAGGAGTGGCAGGAAACCATGGAAGGCTATCTCAACGAGCTTGATTTCACAGAGATTGACAAGCTGCTGGGACAGCAGGAAATCACAGAAGGATTAGATTACCGGGAATTGGTAGAGCGTCTTACTAACGGGGAAGAAATCGAAAAAGGATGGCTGCTAGATCAGATAACAGGAGTGATTTTTTCAGAAGTGCGTTCCTTTCGTGGGACTTTGACCAAGATCGTGCTTTTGTGCATCGTATTTGCGATTCTCCATAATTTTGCCAATGTGTTTGAACATCCTGCAGTCACAGAGATCAGTTTTTATATGGTGTATATGATTCTATTGGTGCTTTTGATGAATTCCTTTTTTATCCTGCGGGATGTGACAGTTACAGTGATTTCCCAGATGATGACATTTTTAAAGATTCTGATTCCTGTTTTTACCACAAGCCTGGTGTTCTCTGGGCAGATCACTACGGCGGCAGGATTTTATGACATGACGTTTGTGCTGATTTATGGGATGGAATGGGTGATGCAGCGTCTGATCGTTCCGGCGATTCAGATTTATGTGGTGTTAGAGCTGATGAATTATCTGACGGAAGAAGAGCTTTTGTCAAGAATGACAGGTCTGGTAAAGTCTGGGATTTTGTGGGTGATGAAGGTTCTCTTTACCGTGGTAATTGGAATTAATGTGGTACAGAATCTTTTGACGCCTGTCATTGATACCTTTAAATCGAGCATGATTGCAAAGACGGCGGGCTTGGTTCCAGGGCTTGGCGCCTCTATCAATGCGGTGACAGAGATCATGGTTGGTTCCGGGATCATCATAAAGAACGGGATCGGGCTTGCAGCAATCATTGTGTTGCTGGCGCTGTGTGCCGGACCGCTGATCAAGGTATGGGTCATGACGTTTCTGTATAAGATTGTGGAAGCGATGATACAGCCTGTGGCAGACAAGCGGATCATCGGCAGTATTGGCGGCGCCGGGGAGGGTGGCAGGCTGCTTGGGAAAGTGGTGACGACAACCACGGTCATGTTCTTGGTGACGATCGCCATGATCACGGCAGCGACGACATTTAACCGCTGAGAAAGGAGCGGATATGAGTTATGTGTATTCTTGGGTGAAAAACCTGGTATGCTTTTATCTTTTTCTTACGGTGGTGTTGCATTTGCTGCCCAAGAAAAATTATCAGAAATATGTGCGCTTTTTTTCTGGAATGCTTTTGACCATTTTGGTTACCTCGCCAATATTATCCCTGATGGGAAACGAGGAGCTTCTAAAGGAAAGGGTCAGCCAGGCAGGATTTTTTCAAGAATTGGATAATTTAAAGTTGGATACGGCACATTTGGAAGATGTGCAGAAAGAACGCTATATCAGGGAATACGAACGTGCCTTGGAACTTGACGTGACGAGGATTGCAGAAGAAAAAGAATTGCTTGTGACTGAGTCCAGAGTTCGTTTGACAGAAGAGTATCAGGTGGAATCGATTGTCGTAGCCGCAGTACTGAAAGAGGATGGCGTCGTGCAGAAAGCAGATTTTTTGGAACTTGGCAGGGAGTATCCAAGAGTCCAGGAGTTGAAACAGGAACTGATGCAGTTTTATCAGTTGGACGAAGATCAGATTCACATTGACATTGAGTAGGAGGAAGCGTGATGAAGAAAGATCATTCTTTACTTGATAAGCTGAAAAAGATACCAAAAAACCAGTTTTTGATCGGAGGCCTTGTGGGAATTTTGCTCTTGGTGATCGCTATCCCGGTGGAAAACAGAGAAGAAAAAAGCAGGGAGGAGCAGCGGATTCAGACTAGGGAGGAGACTTCCTATGACACGTCTATAGATTATGGGAAACGTTTGGAGCGCCGCTTGGAGCAAGTACTGGAAAACATGGAGGGGGTAGGGAAGGTAAAGGTAATGATCACCCTGCAGGACGAGGGGGAGCATGTGGTGGAGAAAGACAGAAGCCAGAACAGCCAGGACATATCTGAGGAGGATGGGAACGCAAAGCGGACGACTGGGGAGCGCCAGTTTCAGGAGGAGACCGTTTATTCTCAGGAAAACAGTAGCAGCGGGGAGCCGTTTGTACGGCGGGAAGTGGCGCCCCGGGTGGAGGGCGTGCTTGTGGTGGCGGAGGGAGGTGAGGACGCAAAGACAGTAAAAAATATTTCTGATGCGGTTTTGGCATTATTTCCAGTGGAAATACATAAAATTAAGGTAGTTAAGATGAATTGACAGGAGGGCATCAATTTGAGAAAAGTTTTCAAAAAAAATCAGATCATCATTACGGCTTTGGCTCTTATGATCGCCGTGGCAGGCTATTTGCAATATACGGGAAGCCAAAGTGACAAAGATCTGGCAAAAGAGGCAAGCGCAGATACCAATGAGGGTACATATGAAATTTCTGATGAAGACATGTATAGTGCAGAAGACATTTTCACAGACACGGAAGAGAGTGCGGAGACCTCTGCAGATGCGCAGGGAGCAGAAAATGGCCAGGAAGTCGCCAGCAATGAGAATGCCAACGGAGAGAATCCAGGTCAGGCAGTGCTTACAAGCACTGGAGTCAGCAACGTGGATTTTGTATCGGAAGTAAAGCTGAACCGGGAGCAGATCCGTTCCCAGAACAAGGCTTCCTTGATGGAGGTGATCAACAATGCCAATATCACAGAGGAACAGAAGCAGGATGCAGTGAACGCCATGATTTCTATGACAGATATTGCAGAGCGGGAAGCGGCGGCAGAAATGCTTTTGGAAGCAAAAGGATTTACAGACGTAGTGGTAAGCATTACTGATGGCAATGCGGACGTAGTGCTGAATATGGGAGAAGTGACCGATGCGAAACGGGCGCAGGTGGAGGATATTGTGAGGCGCAAGACCAATGTGGAGGCGCAGAATATCGTAATTACTCCGATTTCTTCTACGGCAGCAGGTCAAAATACAGATACTGGGACAGGGGGAACCACTGACGGTTCCGTCGATGGAACAGAAACGGATGGTGCAGCAGGGGAGGCTCCAGCACAAGATCAGGCTGGGGAAGGCGGAGAAGTTCAAACAGAAAATTCTCCCGAAGGCTGAGTTCGCAAGATAAAGGTTAAGCCAGAATGGCGGGCGTATCAAGGTATGCCGCTGTTTTGGCTTATCTTCATGTGTTGCGCTGATTATCAACAAGAAGAAAAGAGCGGGGTTTGATGCTTAAAGTGGGTTGCGTTAGAAAGTACCATGTGTTACCATATAGTGCGGAATGTAAAAGCCATTCCTTTACAAAAAGATCAAGAAGCTTTATGAGCTTGTGTGAAATATATGGAAAGCGAGGAATGTTATATTGGCTGATTTACAAAAAGAAATAGAGAAGCGTAGGACTTTTGCTATTATTTCTCATCCAGATGCAGGCAAGACTACTTTGACAGAGAAATTTTTGCTGTACGGCGGAGCTATCAATCTGGCAGGCTCTGTAAAAGGAAAAGCGACGGCAAGACATGCAGTGTCTGACTGGATGGAGATTGAAAAAGAGAGAGGAATTTCTGTCACTTCCTCCGTGCTGCAGTTCAATTATGGCGGTTATTGCATTAATATTTTGGATACGCCTGGACATCAGGACTTTTCAGAGGATACTTATCGTACCTTGATGGCGGCGGATTCGGCGGTGATGGTGATTGACGGCTCTAAGGGCGTGGAGGCGCAGACACGGAAATTGTTTAAGGTATGCGTGATGCGCCATATTCCGATTTTTACTTTTATAAATAAGATGGACCGGGACGCCAATGATACCTTTGATTTGCTGGATGAGATTGAAAAAGAATTGGGCATTGCCACCTGTCCCATTAACTGGCCAATCGGATCAGGAAAAAATTTTAAGGGCGTTTACGATCGCAATACGAAAAAGGTCATGGTTTTTTCAGATACGTTTAAGGGCACCAAGGAAGGCATGGAACGAGATATTGAGATCGACGATCCCAAGCTCGAGGAGGAGATTGGCGCAGAGTTTAAAGCGGCATTGATGGAAGAAGTGGAGCTTTTAGACGGAGCTAGTGCAGAATTTGATATGGAGCTGGTGTCAAAGGGAGAATTGTCCCCGGTATTTTTCGGCTCTGCACTGACTAATTTTGGTGTTGAGACATTTTTGAAGCATTTCTTGCAAATGACAAGCTCTCCGCTTCCCAGAAAAGCGGATGTTGGGGAAATAGATCCTTTTTCAGAGGACTTTTCTGCGTTTGTATTTAAAATCCAGGCAAATATGAATAAGGCGCATCGTGACAGAATAGCTTTTATGCGGATTTGTTCTGGAAAATTTGAGGCGGGCATGGAGGTGACTCATATCCAGGGGGCTAAAAAAATGCGTCTTTCTCAGCCACAGCAAATGATGGCCCAGGAACGCAAGATCATTGAAGAGGCTTATGCGGGAGATATTATCGGAGTGTTTGACCCAGGAATTTTTTCTATTGGCGATACTATTACCACGGCGGCAGATAAATTTGCATTTGAGGGGATTCCGACCTTTGCGCCGGAACACTTTGCAAGGGTGCGGCAGATGGACACGATGAAGCGGAAGCAGTTCGTGAAAGGAATTACCCAGATTGCCCAGGAGGGAGCGATTCAGATTTTCCAGGAATATCATACTGGCATGGAGGAGATTATCGTGGGAGTGGTAGGAGTTCTGCAGTTTGACGTGCTCAAATACCGTCTCGAAAATGAATACAACGTGGATATACGTTTAGAGCAATTGCCATATGAGCATATCCGCTGGATAGAGAACAAGGAAATTGATATGGACAAGCTGATGGGAACTTCCGATATGAAAAAAATTCAGGATTTGAAAGGAAATCCATTGCTTTTGTTTGTCAATAGCTGGAGCGTGGGTATGACGCTTGAGCGAAATCAAGGGCTAGTGCTTTCGGAGTTTGGGCGCAATTAATAGCGGCAGGACCGTATGAGAGAGACAGTAAAAGAGGCTGCGGCAGAAAGGAAATGTCATATAGGGACTGTCGCACGGATGTATTTACCTGTTAAAAGGGTTTACATTGCAGAGCAATGCAAACAAAATGCATTCGTGCGACAGCACCCATATGCTTCTTTCTGCCACAGCCCTTTTCATTATAGAAAGTCACTGCGTGCTTTTATTGAAAAACTTTGAATTCATATCCCTGTGCTCTTGCTTGGTCAATGAAATCTCCCAGGATCTGGGTATTTGTCTCAGATTCTGCATGGAGCAGATAAATCGCTCCGGGATGCAGCTTGCTCATTATTTTTTGCAGACTCTCTGTAGGATCTGGCTGGTTCTCCACATCGTAATCCAGATATGCGAAACTCCAAAATAAGCTCTTATAGTTTAAATTATTTAAAAGAGCGACCGATTGCTCGCTGAATTTTCCAGCAGGATAGCGGAATAGATGCATATCATAACCAAATTGTTCTTTCACATAATTGTGGTTGCCGGTGACTTCGTTGGTCTGTGTTTCGATATCTTGGGAAGGAAGCCCGTTTGCAGGGTGGGTCACGCTATGGTTTCCTAGTTCATGACCTTCTGCGATCATGCGTTTTACCAGATCTGGATTTTGCTCTGCATATGACTTGGTTATGAAGAAAACGGCGTGGACGTTCTTTTCTTTCAGAGTGTCCAGTATTCGGGAGGAACAGCCGTATTCGTATCCTTCATCAAGCGTTAAATAGATGACTTTTTTTTCAGGCTCGTCAGAAATGAAGTAGGCGTTGTATTTTCCATATTTCTCTTGGTACTGCATACAGCCCGCGGGGCGGTTGTATTCATCTAAATCTCCGCCTTGTCCCCAATCCAGGCCGGAAGTATCCAGCCCGCTTAAGTCGATCTGCTGGTTTGCCAGTACGATGCCGTGTTCCGTGGGACGTTCGTCAAAGCCTTCCGGGTTGTCCAAGTCAGCAAGAGTAAAAGGTTTCTCCGTGTCTTCTACTTCCTCTGTTTCGTCCGGTTTTTGTGCGTCCTTTTCATTTTTGGAAAGGTCTTTTCTTTCCGTGGAATCTTCATGCCCTTGGTCTGACTCTGGCAGGTCTGAAACCTCATTTTCTACATCAGAACTTGACTGGGTTTGCTGTTTTTCTTGCTTTTGGGCATGTTCGCTAGAAGATTTCTTTACGACGGCGGCAATGCCGATGATGGTCAAGATAATAAGAACCAGCAATATTACATAGATAAGCATTCGAAGATTCTCCTGGCGCCTATTTCTCCTCTTTCTTCGTCGTTTTTTATGCATGATTAATCACAGCCTTTCTATATTATAATTGTAAAAACCATTATACACAATAATGGGAAGTTTGAAAAACAGAAAATGAAAAAGAACTGTTGAAAAATTCTTAAGATTTTTTGAATAATAGAGTGAGCCGGCATATGGGAGCCGGCGATTACAGCGTATTTTCGTCTTCTGCCATGCGGTAGCCTACGCCTACCTCTGTGAAAATATAGACAGGCTCCGCTGGATTTTTTTCTAATTTACGGCGGATATTTGCCATGTTCACACGCAGGATTTTATTGTCAGACTCTGCATAAGGCCCCCAGACATTATTCATTACGGCTGAATAAGTCATTACTTTGCCGGAATGCTGGGCAAGAAAAGCTACGATCTTGTATTCAATGGGAGTCAGGTGGACTGGCTGCCCTTCTATGGTGATGATGCGCTTGAAAAAATTGATTTCAAGATTTTTTGCCCGATATGGATGCTGTGTGGAATTGTGTCCATTGATCAGACGGACGCTGTGGCGCAGCGATGTACGGATTCTTGCCATAAGTTCGGAAGTGCCAAATGGCTTTGTAAGATAATCGTCTGCTCCAGCGTCTAGTGCCTGTACTTTGTCGTTTTCCTGGGTTCGGGCAGAAACTACGATGATGGGGCAGTTTGACCAGGTTCGGATTTGCTGGATTACTTCCATGCCATCCATATCCGGAAGTCCTAGGTCTAAGAGAAAAATATCTGGGCACAGGGAAGAGGCAAGGGAGAGCGCCTCCCTTCCGGTCGACGCACAGCGGACACGATATCCATGTGAAGACAGTGTTCTGGATGTAAAATCACAGATGCTCTTTTCATCTTCAATTAGCAGGATCGTAAATTTATTCATGGTATTCCTCCTTTGGCAATGTAAATAAGAATTCTGCGCCGCGGTTGTGATTGCGGGCTGCAATTGCTCCCTTGTGCGCAGTGATAATGCTATGGCAGATGGACAATCCGATTCCCATGCCTTTGTGAACATCAGAAGAAATCGATTCGGAATAAGTTCCGTCGAAGATGTGTTCCAAATATTCTTCGTTGAGTCCGACGCCATGGTCGATAATGCGGAAATAAATGTTGTGGGTGTGATTTTCCACGATAAGCTGAACAGGCTCTTTGGAATGAGAATGAAGCGATGCATTTTCTAAAAGGTTGATAAGAACTTGCTCAATCAGCATGGCGTCCATGGGGATCATCAAGATTTCTTTAGGAAGCGTCACGTGGATGTCGGCATCGGGCAGACGTTTTTTCAGTCGGGTGAGGGATTCTGCCACAACCTCGTCCACAACTTCAAGAGAAGTGTTTAGTTTCGAGCCGTCCGCTTGTATTTGAGTGACGGAAAGAAGGTTTTCCACCATATTTAAAAGCCAGCTTGCGTCATCATGGATGTTATGGATCAATTCCTGACGTTCTTGCGCCTTGTAGCTTTCCCATTGTTCTTGTAAGGAAGCGCTGGCGCCTAGGATGCCTGTCAGCGGCGTGCGCAGATCATGAGATACGGCGCGCAGGAGATTGGCGCGCAGCTTTTCTTTCTCTGCCTCTAAAAGCTGCTTTTCATGGGAAGCAATGAGATCGGACTGCTGTTTCATGTGAGTGGTGGTCGCACTGGTGGCAATTGAAAGGAAAAACATGCACAGAAAAGTAAATGGATAGTCAGGGAGGGAAAAGTTAATGCTAAAATAGGGGTATGTAAAAAAACAATTAATAAAAATAACTCCAACGATAGAAGCCAGAATACCATAGATATATCCAGTGGTATGCCTGGCAGTGGTAATAATGCCAATGATATAGAATAGAGCGATATTTGCAGGATTGTCTGAAACCTGGAAAAACAAAGTGAAAGTAAGCCCGGTAGTCAGAACCAGCAATCCTGCTGCTATGAGCAAATTTTGTGGAAATTGTCTTTGCTTTGAAATGGTTGTATTTTTTGTCATTAGAACCTCTTTTCCAGCTTTATCACTTGTGGGTATCAATTTTAATGTATCATGAAGCAGGAAGAGATTTCAAGAAAGAAGAAAAATTTTAACAAGATTTTAACAAAAAGTGTGACTCAGAATTAGAGATTGTGGTATAATCATATCATTAAAAAATAATAGGAAGAGGAGAAGAAGGATATGGCAGCGATAAAAATTACAGTGGAAAATTTTGAAACAGAAGTGATCAATAGCAAAGAACCTGTCTTAGTAGATTTTTGGGCAACCTGGTGCGGACCATGCCAGATGCAGGGACCTGTGATCGAACAGGCGTCAGAAGAATTTGCAGGAAAGGTCAAGGTTGGAAAGCTCAATGTGGATGAAGAAGGCGAATTGGCACAGAAGTATGGGGTGATGAGCATCCCGACGCTGATTTTGTTCAAGGAAGGCGAGGCAGTGAAAAAGGAAGTGGGCTTTCATTCTATGGACCAGCTCAAAAATTTGATACAATCATAACTTGACGGATGTAGCAAGAGACTTTATAATGAAAGACAGTTACTAGTGTGTCAGCACACGAAGCGTAGCTGTCTTTTTTCTTTTCCTCAGACGAATCGTTCTTGTGACTATAGGGACGAGCTTCGTATTTCTGGCTGCGTCTTGCAGCTTCTTAACGATAATGTGACAGTTCTGATATCGCCAGCATTGGGGCGAATCGTGCTAAGCGTCCTGTGGGCATGCGTCAATGAGCACTGATAAATATGCCGCAAGCGAAACGCTCCTTTAGTCTTCTAGACAGGAGGTTGGTGGCTCATTTAAGGGCATGTTCTGAGCTGTTGCAATATTACAGAAAATTTCCAGAAAAACAGTTGACAATTTTTAGATATTGTATTACTATAGAAACGAACATAAGTTCGCAATAAAAAGGAGAATGAATATGGCGAAAGAAGATAAATCAAAGGTATTAGATATTCCTGGAACGAAAGAAGAAAAATTAAAAGCGCTAGATGCGGCGATTTCCAAAATTGAGAAGGACTATGGCAAGGGCTCAGTGATGAAGCTTGGAGAATCAGCAAAGAATATGAATGTGGAGGCAATTCCCACCGGATGTCTGAGCCTTGACTTGGCGTTGGGAGTAGGCGGCGTGCCCAAGGGGAGGATCATCGAGGTATATGGACCGGAGTCTAGCGGCAAGACCACGGTCGCTTTGCATATGGTGGCGGAGGTTCAAAAGAACGGAGGAATTGCAGGGTTTATTGATGCGGAACATGCGCTGGACCCGGTGTATGCCAAGAATATAGGCGTTAATATTGATGATCTTTACATATCGCAGCCGGATAATGGAGAACAGGCGCTGGAGATTACAGAAACCATGGTGCGTTCTGGAGCGGTGGACATTGTAATTGTGGATTCAGTGGCAGCCTTAGTGCCTAAGGCGGAGATCGATGGAGACATGGGAGACTCTCATGTGGGGTTACAAGCCCGTTTGATGTCACAGGCGCTGCGGAAGCTGACTTCAGTCATCAGCAAGACGAACTGTATTGTAATATTTATCAACCAGCTTCGTGAAAAGGTGGGCGTGATGTTTGGAAGTCCTGAGACCACCACTGGAGGGCGGGCGCTGAAGTTTTATGCTTCGGTACGTCTGGATGTAAGAAGAATCGAAACGTTGAAACAGGCAGGAGAATTTATCGGAAACCGTACCAGAGTGAAAGTGGTCAAGAATAAGGTGGCGCCGCCGTTTAAAGAGGCGGAATTTGACATTATGTTTGGGCAGGGGATTTCCAGAGAAGGAGATCTTTTGGATATCGCTGTTAAAATGGACATAATCAATAAGTCGGGAGCGTGGTTTGCTTATAATGGCACGAAGATCGGACAGGGCAGAGAGAATGCCAAGAAATATTTGAGTGAAAATGAAGAAGTTTGCAAGGAAGTGGATGACAAGGTAAGAACCCAGGTATTGGCGAAAGGAGAGGAAGAACAGTCAAAGGATAAGGAGGGCGATTCGTCCAAGGGCAAAGACGCAGCTTCGTCCGATAAGACAAAAAAGAAAGAAGCGTCAGACTCCGATAAGTCAAAAGAGAAAGAAGCAAAGGCAGTAGATAAACCGCAGAGCCAGGCAGAGCCAGCAGAACAGGCATAGGAGAGGGACGACAGTATGCAGATTATGGAGATTGCTGAGCTGGATAAGAAACGCATGCGCATTGTCCTAGAGGACAGGAGTAGTTTTGCTTTATATAAGGGAGAAGCGAGGCAATATGGCCTGCAGCAAGGCGAGGAGCTTTCGGAGGAACTTTTTGAGGAGATTTGCGAGAAAGTCTTGGTAAAAAGGGCAAGAAAAAGAGCTATGCATCTGTTGCAACGCATGGACCGGACAGAGGCCCAGATCAGAACGAAGCTTGCGCTTGGATTATATCCCGATGATGTCATTGATAGCGCCGTCGATTATGTGAAAGGATACCGCTATGTGGATGATCTGCGCTATGCGCAGAATTATGTGAGGAACCATAAAGAAAAAAAGAGCCGGCGCAAAATATACATGGAGCTACTTGGAAGAGGCATTTCGAGCGAATTGGCACAGCAGGCAGTCGAAGAAGAGTTTCAGCAGGAAAATGAGGAGCAACTAATACGGCAATGGATTGAAAAGAAAAAATATTCCCCACAGACCGCCGATTTAAAAGAAAAGCAGCGGATGTGCCAGTTTCTAATGAGGAAAGGTTTTGCTTTGAATGACATATTGCGTACGTTAGAACACTTGACATAAGAAAAAAAAAAGTATAAAATCAATATGTTGTGATACATGTCATCAGACTGCATGATAATCATGCAGTTTATGGTATGTGGCAGGCATATGTATAAACGGGAATGTTTTATGATATGTACAATGAAAACTAAATAAGGAGGTGCTCCTGTGCCAGAATTTTTAATCGCTGTAGTTGCTGTAGTAGTCACGTTAATTATCGCTGTACCTATTACTTACTTTTCTACGATTGCATACCGCAAACGTGTGGCAGATTCCAAGATTGGAAGTGCGGAAGAGAAAGCAAGACAAATAATAGATGAAGCTGTCAAGACTGCTGAAAATAAAAAGCGGGAATCCATGCTGGAGATCAAGGAAGAATCTATTCGCAGCAAGAATGAGATTGACAAAGAGATTAAAGAACGCCGGAATGAGATTCAGCGCAATGAGCGACGCATTATTCAGAAAGAAGAAAATCTGGATAAAAAGTTAGAGTCCATCGAGAAGAAAGAAGCAGGTTTTGCGGCGAAAGAAGAAGAGATTAACAGACAGAAAGCAGAAGTTACAAGGCTACACGAAGAACGAGTGCAGGAACTGGAAAGAATCTCAGGATTAACCTCTGAACAGGCAAAAGATTATCTTTTAAAAATGATTGAAGATGATGTGAAGCTTGATACTGCAAAATTAATTAAGGAAATGGAAATCAAAGCGAAAGAGGAAGCAGGAAAGAAAGCAAAGGAATATATTGTAACTGCTATTCAAAAATGTGCTGCAGACCATGTGTCTGAGACTACGATTTCTGTAGTGCAGCTTCCAAATGATGAGATGAAGGGACGGATTATCGGAAGAGAAGGAAGGAACATCCGCACGCTAGAGACGATGACGGGCGTGGATTTGATTATTGACGATACCCCGGAAGCCGTGATACTCTCAGGCTTTGATCCCATCCGACGGGAAATTGCCCGTATTGCTCTGGAAAAATTAATCGTCGATGGACGTATTCATCCGGCTAGAATCGAAGAAATGGTGGAGAAAGCCCAAAAGGAAGTGGAAGTCATGATTCGAGAGGAAGGAGAGACGTCAGCGTTAGAAGTTGGCGTACATGGAATTCATCCAGAACTTCTCCGCTTGCTTGGAAAGATGAAATTCAGGACAAGTTATGGGCAGAATGCACTGAAACATTCCATTGAGGTAGCTCAAATCTCAGGATTGCTTGCGGCAGAGATCGGCGTGGATGTAAGGCAGGCAAAGCGTGCTGGATTACTTCACGATATTGGAAAATCTGTTGACCATGAGGTGGAAGGCTCCCATATTCAGATTGGCGTGGACTTATGTAGGAAATACAAGGAAAGCCCGACAATTATTAATGCAGTAGAAGCGCATCACGGAGATGTGGAGGCACAGTCTCTGATTGCATGTCTGGTACAAGCGGCAGATGCTATTTCCGCAGCCAGACCAGGAGCAAGAAGAGAGACGCTGGAAACATATTCAAACAGGCTGAAGCAGTTGGAAGACATAGCTAACGGCTTTAAAGGCGTTGATAAATCCTTTGCTATTCAGGCGGGTAGAGAGATTCGGATCATGGTAGTTCCAGATCAGATTAGCGATGCAGACATGGTTCTGCTTGCGCGCGATATTTCCAAGCAGATTGAGAATGACTTGGAATATCCAGGTCAGATCAAAATCAACGTTATTCGTGAATCACGCGTGACTGAGTATGCCAGGTAACAGCGACATATAGGGAAGGTGCAGGCGCCCATTTTCTGGGCTGCCTTGCTACGACCAGATAATAAGAACCGTCAACAGCTTTGTTGGCGGTTTTCTGTATTTTCATAAGGAGGAAGAAGATGGAACAATTAGAAATAAAGCGTGTAAAACGGGTGTTGGAACATCAAGGATCTATTTTGGACATTTATACGGATTATATGGAACTTCCAGATGGAAAGGTTGAAAAGTGGGATTATGTAGAACATCGCAAAGGAGCAGCGGCGGTGGTTCCAGTTTTGCCTGACGGAAAGATTCTCATGGTGCGGCAGTATCGTAATGCGTTGGAACGCGTGACTCTGGAAATACCTGCAGGAGCGAGAGATTTTGTGACAGAGCCGACGATAGAGTGTGCCTCCAGAGAATTGGAAGAGGAGACAGGGTATCGCTGCGACAACCTTGAATTTTTGTTGTCCCTGCGCACCACGGTTGCCTTTTGTAATGAGATGGTGGACGTATATGTGGCACGAAACCTAGTGCCTGCAAAACAACATTTGGACGATGGTGAATTTATTGAATTGGAACAGCACTCTCTGGAGGAACTCTGCCAATTGATTTACCAGGGAGTGATTCAGGACGGCAAGACAGTGGCGGCGATTATGGCATATAAAAATAAATATCAGAAATAGAAAAAACGGACAAAGGATAATTTTTTTCATGAGCCCCGCATAAAATAGAAAAAAACAATTGAGGCGGCATATGAAAAAAAGGTGGAGTTTGTATTTGAAGCGCCGAGAGGGGATTCTGCCAGGAAAGCCTTTGGGAATTCGCTTGATGCAGGCAGGGCTTTTGGGAACGTTTGTGGCAGGGATTTTTATGGCAAACCTGATGGGCAGGGAAGCAGTTTCCAATGCAGGAATCTTAAATGATTATTTTGTGGAAAAGTTTCAATACACAGACATTAACGGAGAGAATCTCTTTTTCTACATTATTGGGGAACGTCTTCCCTTGCTATTGCTCTTATGCATGTTAGCGTTTACTTCTTTCGGCATAGTTGCCGGCCTGTTGATGATTGGATGGCAGGGGTTTTCAGTCGGGTTTATGCTTGCGGTAGCTATTGCAAAATATGGCATAAAGGGCATTTTGCTGATACTGGGAGGGCTGTTTCCGCAATATTTGTTCTATGTTCCAGTTTATGTAATATATTGCTGGCTGACAATCTATTTGAGGCAGCGGCTATATTGGGGAGTGCAGGAGCAAACAGCAAGACGACGTTACGTGTATGGTGCAGGACTGATGGCGGTGATTGGATTATTGCTTTTGTTTCTGTCAGGAATATTTTTAGAGAGTTATGTAAATCCTTTCATCTTAAAAAAAATATTAAATTTTTTTTAAGGAAATATTACAAGATATAGGTTTGTGCCAGGAGCTTTTGCCGATATGTTGTATCAGGCCGCGAAACCTGGAAAAATGGGGAAAAATACTATTTGCTTTTCTGTAAGGATATCATTATAATGTATTCTGTCAGGAAGCTTAGGCAGTTGATAGAAAAATACAGGCAGGGTAGTTAACGTATGACAGAAGAGATTCTAGGATTTATCCAGTACATGAAAGAGGTTCGCAAGACCTCGGAAAATACATCTGTATCTTATGAGCGGGATCTGAGGAAAATGAATCAGTATTTTGCGGACCAGGGAATAGAAAAAGCGGATCAGATAACCATCACAGGATTGAATTCGTATATTTTGTTTTTGGAAAAACAGGGCAGAAAGCCTGCAACAATTTCTAGGAACATTGCGTCGCTGAAAGCTTTTTTTCAGTATTTGCTGAAAGTGGGACGTATCAAGCAAAATATCGCTGAGGAATTGAAAGCGCCCAGGGTGGAGAAAAAGGCGCCTGCCATTTTGACAGAAGATGAAACGCTTCGATTGCTGGCGCAGGCAAAAGGCGATTCCCCCAAAAGTCTTCGGGACAGGGCAATGATGGAGCTGCTTTATGCTACGGGGATCCGCGTTTCAGAATTGATATCGCTTAAGATTTCCGATGTAAATTTGCAGATGGAATATATCAATTGCAAAGACGGAGCGAGGGAACGGATTATTCCGTTTGGTTCCGTGGCAGCGCAGGCTTTGGAGATGTATTTGCATAAAGGACGCCAGGCTTTGCTCTCAGGTGAAGGCGGTGATTTTTTGTTTACCAATTGTTCGGGACAGGCTATGAGCCGGCAGGGATTTTGGAAGCTGATTAAAGCATATGGAAAAAAGGCTGGCATTACTGGGGAACTGACGCCTCACACGTTGCGACATTCTTTTGCGGTCCACCTGGTTAGCAATGGCGCAGATCTTCATTCCGTACAAGAAATGCTTGGACATGCTGATATCTCGACCACTCAGATGTATGTGCAGATGGGGCAGAAACGAATAAGGGAAGTATATACGAAGGCGCATCCAAGAGAAAGAGAAGCGCTTATTGGGAAATAGAATTGCCAATAAGCGCTTCTTTTTTGCAATATAGCAAATAACATTGAAATTGCCTTTATGATAAAGCTCTCCATCCAGGATTTTATCTTAAACCTTGTCAATTATTACAAAAACTAGCTGTTTGTGCCAAAAAGCGCACAGAATGGAGGAAATTATGAATCGAGACAGTGTAACGCAGATAATGAGATTGAGTGATGCTCAGAAGAAACAGATGATCGGTGAAATAAAAGCTTTTTATCTGGATGTCAGAGGAGAAGAGATAGGAATGATTGAACAGCAGCAGATTTTAGATTTGTTTTGCGAACATATGGCTCCGATTATTTATAATAAAGCGCTAGATGATGCGCAATATTGGTATAAACAACAGATGGAAAATTTATCATTAGATTATTATATGTTGTATAAAGATTTTTGAATTTCAAACGTATCATGTCCTTGCAAAAGGAAAATCATCGGAGGATTGTTTCTTAATAGAAGATATGAGTCTGACATGTCAGGGAGGGGAATGCTATTTTGCTTTTACGTCAAGACGTAAGTTCCCTTCCCCAGTTTTTTCACGAATCCGGCTGTCTCGCATTGATTCAAAATTCTTTGAAGCTGTCTTGCGCTACAATGAAGATGAAAAGCTGCTTGTTCTATGCCCTTTAATGTTTGGTTGTCGCACTTGTACTTCATATAGGAAATCACTCGTTCTGCAAGAGAGGCGGGGGCTGCGTCAATGGTAGTCATTACTGCGATTTTGCTGGAAAGGCTTCTGCAAATAAGTTCCAGAAATTTGTTGTTTGAGAGCAATGCCTCTCTATGTTTTTCAATCGAAAATGAAATGCAGCTCAAGCTTTCGGCTGCTTCGGCATAAATGTTATTGTTCTTAGGATAAAAGATATCCATGTCGCCGAGAAAGTAGTCCGTAGTCCCGTTTGACAGTGAATAGCGAGTCCCATCATCACGAATGAAGTAGATGTTGAGAGAACCCTGTTCTACAATTTGGAATAAACATTCTTTCTCAAAAGGAGAACTTACGAATTCGCCTTTTTCATATTTTATCAGGTATGAATCAATATCCAGTGAACTAAGTACGGCATGATACTTGCTTTTGGCAATGCAGGATGAAATTTTCTTTTTATCATAAATTCTTTCCATAAAGCCTCCTTAGACAGGACATATGTCCTGTTTTTTGAAGTTATTCTACCTTATAATGAAAAAAAGTTCAAGGAGGAAAGAAAAGGAGGAAAGAATATGACATCGGTTTTTGAAGAAAAGAATATTTCCAGAGCAATTATGAGGGTTGGATTACCTGCGATGCTGGGACAGCTTACCACGCTAATTTATAATATTGCCGACACTTTTTTTGTCTCGTTGACGAAAGAACCTGCAACGATTGCCGCAGTAACGTTGTGTGCGCCAATATTGCTGATTATTATGTCAATTGCTTGTATTTTTGGAATGGGAGGCAGCAGCGTGATTGCCAGATTATTAGGAGAAGAAAAGAACGAAGAATCTGGCACAACGATGAATTTTTGTGTGTATGCAATGGCGATTGCAGGCGTGATGACGCTGATTTTGGGTCTGGCATTTTTGCGGCCATTGGCGAAAATTTCTGGTGCAGATGCGGATAATATTGCTTATACTTGCGATTATTTGAAATGGATTTTTGCAGGAGCTCCCTTTATTATGCTGGCAAATGGATTTGTTCATTTGTTTCGTTCGGTTGGCCTGATAAAAGAAAGCACGATTGGATTGATACTTGGAAATGTAATCAATATGTTATTGGATTATTTCTTTATCGCTATTCTGGGATGGGGAACAAAAGGAGCCGCGCTTGCAACATCTTTGGGCTTTGTATGCGCGACAATATATTATATTGCCTGTATGATTCGTGAAGAGTACAAAGGGAATCAATGCGTGCCATTGGCGCTGAAACGTTTTTCGCCAAATGTTGTAATAATTCGTAATGTCGTGAGCATCGGTATTCCAGGCGCTCTCATTACCGTTCTTATGAGTGTTTCCAACATTGTGCTTAACAACTATCTTGGCATTTATGGATCTGACGCAGTAGCTTCTTATGGAATTGCATATAAATTGGACATGATTCCAATTTTGCTGTCCGTTGGATTATCGCAGGGGGTTGCGCCCTTGGTGGGTTTTTGCTATGGAGGAAATCAGAAAAAACGTATGTCTGGTATTGTGAAATATACGGTGCTGTATGGTACGTTGATGGGCGTGTTGTTTGCGACTGTATTTTTGCTGTTTGGAAATCAGCTTGCCGCTATATTTTTAGAAGATGGCTTGTTGATTGAACAAACGGGATGCTTTTTGAAAATTCTTTGCCTCTCAGCGCCTATGCTTGGCGTTATCAATATGACGACCAGTTATTTTCAGGCATTGGGAAAAGCAATAAAATCTCTGATCATTACAGTTTTAAGAAATGCGGTACTGTTTATACCAGGAGTGATGTTTTTAAACCGCTTTTTCAAACTGAATGGAGTGATAGCGGCGCAGCCCGTCGTTGAAACAGTTTTAACGATAATCTGCATAGCTATGTACTTAGAAGATGCCAAGTCAAATTTTTGACTTGGCAGATGCAAAAGGAGCTGTGGAGCTGATGCTTGCTGATTTTGGAGTGGAAGCTGTCGATGCGCTGCCTTGCTTTATGGATTCATTTCCGCAATGTCATAAATCAATTTTACGGATTCTTCCCAGCCCAGGCAAGGATCGGTAATGGATTTTCCATAAATATGTTCTCCTACTTTCTGGCTTCCCGGTTCCAGATAACTTTCAATCATAACGCCCTTTACGATATTATGGATTTCAGGAGAAATCTTGCGGTTATGCATGACTTCTTTGACAATGCGGATTTGCTGTTCGTACTGTTTGTTGGAATTGGAGTGATTCGAATCAATAATGGCGGTAGGATGCTTCAAATCCATTTTGTCATACATTTGAATCAGGCGTTCCAAGTCCTCATAGTGATAATTGGGGATGCAAACGCCACGTTTATTTACTGCGCCACGCAGCACTACATGGGTCAGAGGGTTTCCGGTGGTGCTTACCTCATATCCACGGAATACAAAGTGATGAGGATGCTGCCCAGCGTAAACGGAATTCAGCATCACGGAGAAATCTCCGCTTGTGGGATTTTTCATTCCGGCTGGCACGTCGAAACCGCTGACAGTCAGGCGGTGATGCTGATCCTCTACAGAACGTGCGCCAATGGCGACATAAGAGAGCAGATCTTCTACATAAGGCCAGTTTTCCGGGTAAAGCATCTCGTCTGCAGAAGACAGGCCGCTTTCTTCCAGGGCGCGAATGTGCATTTTGCGCATGGCGATTAGTCCTGCCAGCATGTCAGGCCGTTTTTCTGGATCTGGCTGGTGAGCGATTCCCTTATACCCTTCCCCCATGGTCCTGGGCTTGTTGGTATAGATCCTGGGAACAATCACTAAGCGGTCAGCCACTTTTTCCTGGATGCGGCTAAGGCGGTTAATATAGTCACAGACAGCGTCTTCGTTATCTGCAGAGCAGGGACCGATAATTACTAGGAATTTGTCAGATTCTCCGGTAATGATCTGGCGCACCATGTTATCCCGTTCCTGCTTGGCGTGTGTCGCAGCGTTTGACAGCCCATATTCTTTCTTGATGTCTTCCGGGCTGGGAAGTTGTTTTAAAAATGAAAAACTCATGTGGCTCACTCCTATTCTAAATTAGAAAAATAGTTCTGTTTGATAAGTTCAATTGGCATTTCCTGCCCAGTCCAACAAGTGAATGCGGCGGCTCCTTGATATAACAGCATAGTAAGGCCGTTAAAATGAGGACATCCCTGCGCCTTGGCCTGTTTCAGAAGCAAAGTTTCTCTGGGATTATAGATGATATCGGAAATGATCAGTTCTTTATGGAGCATGGCGGCATCTGGAATCGGGCTGCAATCTGTCTCAGGAGCCATTCCTATACTTGTGGCGTTGGTCAATATGGCGCTCTCAGAGATGCTTTTGGCAAGAAGATCTGTATCGTTAAAATCCAGAACCTGAATTTGGCATCCGGTTTCTGCTGTTACTCGACTGCAGAAGTCTACCATTTTTTTCCAGGAGGCGTTTCTTCGTTTGAATAGATCTATAGAAGAAACACCATCCAAAGCCGCTTGTACGCAGATAGCGGCAGCGGCGCCTCCGGCACCGAGCAGAGTCATTTTTTTCCCGATGATGTCATAACCCGCCTCAGAGACAGAACGCATATATCCGATGCCATCCGTAGTGTGTCCAATCAGTTTTCCTTCCTTGACCATCACAGTGTTTACAGCGCCAGTCAGGAGTGCGGCAGGAGTCAGTTCATCTAAAAGAGGCAAAATATGCACTTTGAGAGGCATGGTGAGATTGAATCCGCAGATCCCGGCAGCTTTTAACCCTGCGATAACATCCGCTAAAGCGTCAGGCTTAACGTCGAAAGCCAGATAGACATAATCCAGCCCAAGCTGGCGAAAGGCTTCGTTGTGCATTTGGGGAGAAATACTGTGAGAAACCGGACTGCCGAGAAGGGCAGTGAGCTTTGTGGTTCCTGTGATTTCATATTTCATAGATTCACCTAGTTTCATTATTTTAGTTTCAAGCATTTGTCAAAAATGTGAAAGGGAAAGGATCCCTGCATTATCTTAATGGATAATAAAAAATATGTCAATGACTTGCACCTTTTGTTTTTGTGGGGTATACTTAGGTTCGAAGTAATCAGAAAGAGGAGCCGGCTATGAGAAAACAGCAGGAAAGCAGGAAGAAAAAGGAGATTTCCCCAAAAGGAAGGCCTCTGGTCTGCATCCCCATTGTGGAACAGAGCAGAGAAGAGATTCTGGCGTCAGCCAGGATGATTGGAGAAAAAGGCGCAGACATGGTGGAATGGCGTCTGGACTGGTACGAAAAAGCAGTTCTGGACTGGCATGAGGCAGAAGGGATTCTCAGGGAACTTTCCGAAATCTGCGGGGATATGATTCTGGTATGTACCTTCCGCAGTAAAAAACAGGGTGGAGAGATGGAACTTACAGAAGAAGAATATATCCGGTTGCTGTATCAGATTGGAAAGAGCGGTTATGGAGATGTGCTGGATGTGGAAACAGCTGAACTGTCTGCTCCGGAGGAGGTCATCCGGGAACTTCACAGGTTTTCCGTCCGTGTCCTGGCGTCTCAGCATTATTTTTTTCATACGCCGGGAACAGAGGAAATGGAACGGGAGCTGTATGCCATGAAAGAGCTGGGAGCCGATGGGGCCAAGCTGGCGGTAATGCCCCGGAAGAATACGGACGTATTACATTTAATGGAAGCAACCATGCGTGTGAAGGAACGATATCCCTCTTATCCTCTGATAACCATGGCCATGGGGAAGGAAGGGATTCTCTCCCGGATTGGAGGACAGATCAGTGGTTCCTGTGTTACCTTCGGAACCCTGGGGAAAACCTCTGCACCTGGTCAGATTCCTCTGGAAGACCTGACCGCGATACTTGACAAAATAGCAGAAAATCTGGAGTGAAAGCATGAAAGGGAATATATATATCATCGGATTTATGGGTACGGGAAAAACCACTGTTTCCCGTTTGCTGGCAGAACAGACAGGATTTGAGCTGGTGGATACGGACCAGGAGATTGCAGGGCAGCAGAAAAAATCCATAAATGAAATATTTGAATCCCAGGGGGAAGGATATTTCCGCAATCTGGAAACAGAACTGCTGAGAGAACTTGGAACAGTGAGAGGAAAAATCGTATCCTGCGGAGGCGGAATGGTACTTCGGGAGGAAAATGTCCGGTTAATGAAAGAAAATGGTGTTGTTGTGCTGCTGACTGCCTGCTCCCGTACCATATTTTCCAGAGTATGCCAGGGAACAGACCGTCCGGTGCTGAATAAAAATATGAGTGTGGAATATGTGGAAGAGCTGCTTGAGAAAAGAAGACCTTATTATGAAAGGGCAGGAGAGGTAATAATAACCACAGACGACAGGACTCCGGAGGAGATTTCCGGGGAAATTAATAAAATTTTGAAAAATGGAAAAATTTCTTTTGATTTTTGAGAAAAAGTGTGTTACAATATCAGAGTTCCGAAAAACAACTGAAAAGCACCCATAGTTTAACGGATAAAATACCAGATTCCGGTTCTGGGGCTGGGGGTTCGATTCCCTCTGGGTGCACTGAAACTTTTAGTCGCTGCATTTTGTGATTCCTACAGAATGCAGCCGAATCATATAGATAAGAAATAGAGGAGCAGATATGAGCGATTTTTTAAATAAAGATGGTAATGAACAGTCCGAAAACGGAGTTGAAAATAAAAGTGATTTTCTGAAAAAAAATGGCAAACTGATTTCCGTGGGAGCAGTGGTAATTGCACTGGGTGTAGTAGTAGGAGTCACAATGCTGAACGGGAACAAAGGAAAAGAAAGCAAGGAAGAGCCTGCGAAGGTACAGCAGGAGGAAGTAGAGAAGACTCCGGAAGGAGAGGAAGAAAAAACAGACGAGTATACAGTGGACGTGCAGCCGGAAGTAAAAGAGCTGGTGTCCACTTATTACAATGCCTATGCGGCAGGAGATATTGAACAGCTTCAGTCTGTCACACAGAATCTTTCCGATATGGAAAAAAGCTATATTAAAATGATGAATGAGTATGTGGAAAGCTACAGTGAGATTACCTGTTACAGCAAAGAGGGACTGGATGAAGGTTCCAATATGGTATCTGTTACCTTTAATATGAATTTCCATAACGTAGAGGGCGGACTTCCCGGTATGGATTTCTTCTATATCAGAACCGGTGAGGATGGCAGACGTTACATTGACAGCCGGTACTGTTCTTTCAACCGTCAGATGGAGGAACAGGAGACAGAAAGTGAAATTGATGCGTTAATCAGTGAATTTGAGAGCGGAGCAGATGTACAGAAGCTCCGTACAGAATTCCAGGGCAAGTATGATGCAGCCATAGAGGCAGATGAAAATCTGAAGACAATGGCAGGAACAGTTTCAGAAGCAATCAAAGGATGGAAAGATTCCTATAACCCGGATGAAAACCAGACAGAGGTTGCAACGGAAGAAAATAATGAGCAGCCGGAAGGGGAAACACCGGCGGAAGCTGACGGTACAGATCAGGAAAATGCACCTGCAGAGAGCCAGCCGGAAGAAACACCGGAAGCGCCTCAGGAAGATACCCAGGAGCCGGAAGCTCCTCAGGAGGATAGCACACCTGAGATTAATTATGTGCCGGAGGGAACGGTTCTTACTGCCAACAACAGTTACAATGTCCGTGTGTCCATGAATGAGTCTGCTGAACTGGTTGGAACCACAGCTATTGGTGACAGTATCAAAGTAATTCTGAGTTATGCGGAAGGCTGGACCAAGGTGGAATGGAATGAAAAGACCGGATATATCCGAACAGATTTGCTGTTGAATAATTAAATGTTCATGTCCGGCAGGGTCGGCGATTTTCAATCACCAACTATACAGAAAACAGAGAGAATTGCCTGAAAGGGTAATTCTCTTTTTTACCTTACAGGAAATTCCTTTGGATGTCCTGTAAGGTAAAAAAGAATTATCGCACTGCGGCGGAAAAGAATGGTGTCGCAAAGGAACCCGCCGCAGGCGGAGAATCCTGCAAAGCAGGATTTTTTTCTCATAACTTCTCATAACAAAATAAAACCCTGTATAAAAAAAGCAAAATGTTTCAATCTAATAGGAAAAGCAGCGTAACAGAAGATATCAGGCTGTTACAGCGGACCAGGAGGAAACTATGCGTAATTATCAGGAGATAAATGTTTTGAAAGAGACCAGAAAGAATGCGGCCATGGCCATAAACGCCATTGATGTACTGATGGGAAAAATTTACAATCAGGAGTTTGCCTATGAGCTGACATCCCAGAGAAACCGTTTTCAGGATTTTGAGAGGAAAGCGGAGGCGGGATTATGGGAACACGGACTGACGCCCCGGGAGTCCGGTCTGGAAAAAGCAATGCTGTGGGGCGCCATACAGGCCAATACCATGCTGAATATCAGCACGCCTCATGTGGCAGACATGATGATACAGGGGAATACAAGAGGAATTGCAGAATTGCTGAAAGTGAAACATAACAATAAAAATACCGGAAGTTTTGCCAATGAACTGGCCGAAGAACTGATGGATTTTGAGGAAGCAAATATAGAGCGGTTAAAAAGATTTTTATAAAGGTGTGGGGATTATCAATGTCAGAACCAGTCAGAATTAATAAATATCTCAGTGAGGCGGGAATCTGTTCCAGAAGAGAGGCAGACCGTCAGATAGAAAAAGGGAATGTTACCATCAACGGCAGAACAGCTGTAATGGGCGATAAAGTCTGTCCGGGAGACCAGGTCATGTACGGAACCCGTAAGGTATCCGCGGAAGAAGAGCCGGTGCTCCTGGCGGTGAACAAGCCCGGCGGGATTGTGTGTACTTCGGAAAAACGGGAAAAAGATAACATTGTGGACTATGTGGGTTATCCCACCCGGATTTATCCCATCGGCAGACTGGATAAGAATTCCCATGGTCTGATTCTGATGACAAATCAGGGAGAACTGGCCGATGCAATTATGCGGGGCAGGAATTTCCATGAAAAAGAATATATTGTGAAAGTGAACCGGGAAGTTACAGATGATTTTATCCGGAAAATGTCTCAGGGCGTTTTTCTGAAAGAACTTGATACCACCACAAGGCCCTGTCAGGTGGAAAAGGTGGGAAAGCGGACCTTTCGGATTATTCTGACTCAGGGACTGAACAGGCAGATACGCAGAATGTGTGAAAAGTTTCAGTATCGGGTTGTGGACCTGAAACGGGTACGGATTATGAACATTCGGCTGGGAGATTTGAAGGAAGGGGCTTACCGGGCCGTTACCGGAGAAGAATGGGAGAAATTGCAGGAACTGGCTTTTTACGGAAAAGCGGAACATGGCCAGGGGCTGTCGGGGTGATACCTGCTTACAGGGCGGCGATATGGAATTTATAGGGACAGTATCTCAGGAAAAACAGGGAAAGGACAGGGAAAGATGGAGAGAACACAGGCAGAAATAAAAGTACAGGAACTCCGAAAATGTCTGGAATATCACAGCAACCGTTATTATAATATGGACAGTCCGGAAATCACTGACCAGGAATATGACAACATGATGCGGGAACTGAGAGGGCTGGAACAGGAATTTCCGGATCTGGTTACCAAAGATTCTCCCACCCAGAAAGTAGGAGGGACTGCAAAACGGGAAGCAGGGGTACTGGTGAAACACAATGTACCTATGCTGAGTCTGCAGGATGTATTTTCCAGAGAAGAAGTGGAAGAATTTGTGGGAGAAATGCAGGAGCAGCTGGAAAATCCGGAATTTGTGGTGGAGTATAAAATTGACGGTCTTTCCATGGCGCTGCGCTATGAAGAAGGGATATTAAAGCTGGCGGTAACCAGAGGAGACGGCATCAATTTCGGAGAAGATGTGACAGTCAATGCCGGAGTCATTTCCGATGTGAAGAAAAAATTAAAGGTTCCCGTGGAATATCTGGAAATCCGGGGCGAAGTATATATGAAAAATGCGGCTTTTGAGAAAGTCAATGAAATGCAGGAACTGAACGGAAAGAAGCCCTTTGCCAATCCCAGAAACTGTGCGGCAGGTACATTGCGCCAGTTAGACAGCAAGGTTACCAGAGAACGGGGCCTGTCCATGTTTGTGTTTAATATTCAGCAAATCCGGGGCATGGAGCTTACCACCCACACCCAGGGATACGAATATCTGAAACAGAACAAAATTCCGGTAATAGACGACTATCGTGTCTGCCGGACGAAGGAAGAAGTCTGGGAAGCCATCTGTGCAATTGGAGAAAACCGGGGAAATCTGGGATATGATATTGACGGAGCTGTGGTGAAATTAAATTCTCTGGCAGACAGGGAGAAGCTGGGAGCCACCTCCAAAGTGCCCCGCTGGGCCGTTGCCTACAAGTATCCTCCGGAGGAAAAAGAAACGACGCTTCTTAATGTGGAGCTGTCTGTGGGACGCACCGGAAGAATCACTCCCACCGGGATTTTTGAACCGGTGCGGCTGTGCGGAACTACGGTATCCCGTGCCACCCTTCACAATCAGGACTTTATTGATGAACTGGATATCCGGATTGGAGACCGGATTCTGGTATATAAATCCGGAGAAATTATTCCGAAAGTCCGGAAGGTGCTGAAAGAAAAACGGCCTCAGAATACGGAGCCTTATCGTCTGCCGGAAGTCTGTCCCGTATGCGGAGCGAAAACTCAGCGGGAAAAAGACACGGCAGACATAAAATGTACGTCTCCTAACTGTCCGGCCCAGCTTGAGCGGCGTATTATCAATTTTGTGGGCAGAGACGCCATGGACATTAAGGGATTCGGAACGGTATATGTGGAAGAACTGGTACGTCTTGGATACCTGAAAGATGTGGCAGATATTTATACCTTAAAAGAACACAGGGAAGAACTGATTGAACAGGGAATTATCGGAAAAGAAAAAAATACGGACAAGCTGCTGGACGCCATTGAAAAATCCAAAAAAAATGAGGCGTATCAGCTTCTGACCGGATTCGGTATTCCAAATGTGGGAAAAGCCGCGGCAAAATCTATTTTAAAGGAATTTAAGAGCATTCAGGAACTTGGCAAAGCAGATAAAGAATCCCTGCAGCAGGTGAATGATATCGGAGAAGTGAGTGCAAACTGTATTCTGGATTTTTTCAGGGATGAAACAAACCGCCGGATTACAGAACGGATGGAACAGTATGGGGTAAATATGGAATCAGGCCAGCAGACAACAGGCAGCCGGTTCCAGGGCATGACCTTTGTGGTTACAGGCACCCTGCCCGGCCTTGAGCGGAAAGAAGCCGCAGCCCTGATTGAACAGCAGGGCGGAAAAGTATCAGGCTCTGTTTCCGGAAAGACCAGCATGGTGCTGGCCGGAGAAAAGGCAGGAAGCAAGCTGACAAAAGCTCAGGAGCTGGGGATAAAAGTCATATCAGAAGAAGAATTTCTTGCCATGTTGTCAGAATAATTCAGAGAATACAAAAAAGGGACAATACAGAAAGAAGGAAAAATTATGCCAATCAAAGTGCAAAGCGACCTGCCGGCAAAAGAAACACTGGAGCGGGAAAATGTTTTTACCATGGATGAAAACCGTGCCATTCATCAGGATATCCGTCCCATTGAAGTGGGAATCCTGAATTTAATGCCCTTAAAAGAAGAGACAGAACTGCAGATTCTGAGGGAACTTTCCAATACGCCTCTGCAGGTGGACGTAACCTTTGTAATGACGGGAAGCCATGAATCCCGCAATACTTCCAGCAGCCATCTGAATAAATTTTATCATACCTTTGAAGAAATCCGGGAACGGAAATTTGACGGATTTATCATTACCGGTGCGCCGGTGGAGCAGATTGAGTATGAAGACGTGGACTACTGGGAAGAATTTAAGAGAATCTGTGCCTGGACGGAAACCAACGTAACATCTACCATGCACCTGTGCTGGGGAGCCCAGGCCGGCCTTTATTATCACTACGGCATTCAGAAAGAAATGCTGAAACAGAAAATGTTCGGCCTTTTTGAGCATAAGGTGCGGAACCGGAAAATTCCTCTGGTCAGAGGATTTGATGATTATTTTCTGGCGCCCCATTCCAGACATACCCAGGTGCGCCGGGAAGACATTGAAAAAGAGCCTGACCTTACCATTCTGGCAGAATCGGAAGAAGCAGGCGTCTTCCTGATTATGGATACTACAGGAAAGAAAGTATTTGTAATGGGACATCCGGAGTACGACAGAATCACCCTCCATACAGAGTACATACGGGACAGAGACAAAGGACTGGATATTCAGGTTCCCAGGAATTACTACAGGGGAGACGACTGTACCATACGACCCAGTCTCCAGTGGCGGGCCCATGCCAACACCCTGTATACCAACTGGCTGAATTATTATGTCTACCAGGCAACACCTTATGAGTATACTTCAGTGCCCGAAAGTATTAAGAAAGAATAAAAGAGGCAGAATATCTTTGCAAAACAGGGAAACTCTGCTATAATAAAAAAATGAATAAGTTTAGGAGGCGTGAATGATGGCTGAAGACAGAAAGGCATATATGATAAAAGACGATAATCTGGGCGAGGTGCGTATTGCAGACGAAGTAGTTGCAATTATTGCAGGACTGGCAGCCACTGAGGTGGAAGGCGTAAGTTCCATGGCCGGAAATATTACCAATGAGCTGGTAAGCAAACTGGGCATGAAGAACCTCTCCAGAGGTATTAAGGTGGAAGTAAAAGAAAATGTGGTGAAAGTGGATGTTGCACTGAATATCCGGTTTGGATATGCCATTCCGGAAGTTTCCACCAAGGTTCAGGAGCGGGTGAAATCTGCGGTTGAGAATATGACGGGACTGGAAGTGAGTCATGTAAATGTGCGCATTGCCAGTGTCAATATGGAAAAACAGAAACAGTAAAAGGGCAGCGGGAACCCTCCGGGGTTCCTGCATGAAAAGTGAAGGAAGACATATAATATCATAAGGGTGTCATTAGACACCCTTTTCGTGGGTACAGCCCTGAAGAAACCGTCAGTCTGCCATCCGGCAGCGGCGGCAGGTTTTGTGAAAGGAAGCATATGAGCCGAAGAGAAAAAGGCAATCTTTACGGG
>OFEZ01000147.1_pt1 | contig 54327 bp, 56 predicted proteins | sample 1521241 | NCBI WGS metagenome assembly OFEZ01 (sample SAMEA3504099, study PRJEB24116) | mouse gut metagenome | biome: mouse gut; feature: mouse-associated habitat; material: faeces | place: Denmark | collected 2011
GCTCTTTCCGATAAGTTAGTTGAAGACTGGAGGTAGCAGAAAGGATAAAAATTGTGGTGTGATAATGAAAAATATAAGGTCTTACCTCGTTTTGCTTATCAAAAACAGGGAAGGGAGTAAGGCATCACGGAATATGCCTCTGAGGATATGTATCTGTTAGGTGGCAGAAATCATGACCTGGAATTTCTGGATATAGAGATGGGAGGAGCTGGAGCAGGTCTGGTATAGGATTAGCAGACATATCTGGGCATGGGGATGCATAGAAGCAGCTCATCATTATTTTTGCTACAGGATATGAAATGTATATCTATGACACATTTGACGTATTTGAGTTCCAGTATATAGTAAAGCATGTAGACGAACAGAAATTTGCAGAGGTGTTGGGACAGGAGGCAGGACAGCTCATATCGGAGACAGAGCAGCAGTCAAAAAAACTTGTGCTCTAGTATGGTGGCAAAGGAAAGGCCATACTGTTAAATAACATTTATTCTATGGTAAGTGGAAATATAAAATATTATGCGAAGATAGGGAATTTGGAGGAGGAATTGGCTAGGCAGTATGGGGAAATAGAGGACTATGTACGGCGGATGGATGAAACCATGCAGGAACTGGAATATAAGTATGTGACGGGGAATGCAGTAACGGATGTCATCATCAATGACAAGTGGCGCAGAGCGGAAAAGGCAGGAATCCGATTTGATGCAGATTTCCGGTATGGAGGGGAAATCCCGGTATTCGACTTAGGGATTATCCTGAACAACCTTTTGGATAATGCCATAGAAGCTTGTGAAAAACTGAAAACAGGTACAGGATTTATACGCCTTTCATTAAAACAAAAGAAGCAGTTTTTAATACTGTATGTAGAAAATAGCTTTGATGGTGCGGTCCCTATAAGGAAAGGCAGTTCACTCCCGGCTACAACGAAACAGAGTATCCTGCCGGGAATCATTACGGAGCATGGGATAGGGCTTGAAAATGTGCGGGATATTGCAGAGAGGTATTTCGGTGGTGTAAACATAAAAGTGAAAGGGGATGTGTTCCATGTGACGGTAATGCTGCAGCAGGAAAATCAGGATAAAATTGTGTGACGGAAAAAGAAAGGAGAGAATGTATTATGAGTATGTTAGGAGTAAGCAATGCCGTAATAGGTGCATATCAGTACACAGGCAGGACGCAGAAAAATGCGGCAAGTGGAGCAAGTTTTACAGAACGGGCAGCGCAGACACAGGAAGCCTCGGATGCAGAAAAACTGGAGAATTTCAAAAAAGAAATCTGGAATGAGATAAATTCCATGCCGTGGGGAGCAAATACTTCCATACAGATAACGGATGGGGCTTTTAGGAAAATGATGGAAGACGGCGAATTTAAAAACAAAATGATGAAGATCATCCGGGAGGATGCCGTCGGTTCCAATAAGATGTGCGGTGGGACGTTGATAAACATTGATGAAAATGGGTATAAAGGTTATTCCTATATGGCAGACCATGCAAAAGAGGCAGGCTCGGCATTTGCAGCTCATTCCAAAGATAAGGATGCTTTTTATGTAAAAAAAGCAGAAAAAAGGCGGGAGTATATGAGGCTGTTGGAGGAAAAGCGGGTGCAGGCTAAGAGACAGCAGCAGGAACTTTTGGACGAAAAGATTGCAAAGGCGGAGCAGGAGAGAAGCAGGCTGGCAAAGGCGTGGAGCAGTAAGCAGCGGATGGCGGCGGCATCCAATGCTTATGATGCAAATGTCATGACGGAGACAGCGGCAGGCGGTGAGGTAAAGTAAAATGAATGGCGTATCGTTATCAAACAAAGTGATACATTGGAATCCGAAGGATTTTGCCGTGAGCCAGAATTTCAACAAGGTAATCCGGGAGAATGAAAAGGTTTCCAATGATTATTACTGGAAAAGCAATAAGTCTGAGGGCGTGGACTGCTTCGGGAGGGCGCTTGACCTGACCACGCTTATCAATAAGCCGGATGGATATTTGCAGGGACGTCTGTCGGATGTGGGCGATGCTGACTATTACCAGTTCAATATAGCGGAATACAGGATTTTAGGCACTGTGTCCGACAAGCATAACCTTGACATAACAGTGACACTCGACCACATCCCGGAAGGCTGTGATTATGACCTTGTTTTGTATGACGGTGACGGGAACCAGGTAGGGATTGGCAGGGATAATGGAAATGGCGGCAAGAGCGTGACTGTGCCGAACTGGAACCTGGAGAACCGGGAGTATACGGTAAAGGTGCTGGCAAAGGACGGCTCCCCGGTAAATGCGGAGGAATATTACCACCTTTCCTTCCAGACGCAGAAGGCGGCAGGGGACAATGTACTCAGGCAGCAGGCAAAGGAAATGCAGGAATACGCCGGTGCGCTGCGCCGGAAACTGCATGACGGGCAGGACGCAGCAGAAGAAAAACAGGCGCTCCAGCAGATCAGGGAAAAGTACGGGGCGTATTATACACAGCAGATGGATGAGCTGCATAAAACACAGGCGGCGGAATATCTGCCGGAAGGGGAAGTTTTTGATGAAAGCCGTAAGGCTGAACTTCTTTCCAAAATGGCAGCGGGTGAGGAACTGACGGAGCAGGAGAAAGGGCTGGCCAATATCTTTGCATCTGCACAGGAAATTGACAGCGCCACAGCGTCCGCAAAACTGCAGGCAGATATCGGTGAAGAAATCTTCCGGCAGATGGGGCAGTCCGGCATTTCCCCCATACCTTCTTTTGAAGTCAGCATTGGCATAGACGGAAAGGCGGAAGTAAAGGGGATTGAAGATGCGGCTGTGAAGGAAAAAGTGGAGGACATCCTGAACGGTTTTTCCGGGGAACTGATGGATACTTATATTTCCATAAATGCGGGTATGCAGGGGATGAATAAACAGGAGCAGTACATATTGAAGGCGGCAATGGGGATTGAGGCATTTTTGCAGAAAGCAACGGGCGGCAAAGTGGCGCTGTCAGACATCACAGTGGAGAACGGCAGGATAAAAGGGCTGGATGCGCCACTTGATAAACTGCTCAATGATCCGGGGCAGAACCAGACATACCTTGATTACAGGGCAGACATACTTGCAATCAAGAATTATGAAAGGATGAATGGAAACGGTCTGCTGGGAGGATTCAGTGCAAGATATGCTGTTGACGGGGAGACAATCTGTACAGTTAGTGTGTAATGCCGCAGGCGGTGATTCGCTGCTTGGTTAATGAAGGGCATCATGCCCGGACTTACCGCAAGGGGGCATGGGCGGCTCCGAATGACAGAGGGGCCGCAGGTAAGATTTTTTGAAGGAGGATGATTATTATGTCAATGGAGATCACAAACAATTACAGCGATTATGGGAAAGGCTACACAAATACTGCAAAGGAAGGAAATGTGACGACAAGAACGGTGGAACTGAAAACCTCAACCGGGGGAACAAAAACAGAGCAGATTAAGACGGGGTACAGCAATGTCAATGACTATTCCAAATATCTGCAAGGTAAGTACAGCTATATGAATTCGGGTACAACCTCCATGCAGGGTGTTCCGACAACGGTATCCGTATCGGGCGCTTTCCTGAAGAAATGTATGAACGATCCGGAAAAAGCAAAGTATCTGGAAGAAAATCTGGCGGCGATTCCGGATTGTGCGAAAAGCGCAGTAGCAGGCTGTCGAGGAACTCTGACAAATCTCAGCTACAGTGTTGATGCAAATGGGAATATTTCAGTAGCAATCTCCGGAACAAGTGACCCCGATGGGAAGATAGCAAAAGAAAATGCGGAACGGCGGGCGAAAGAGAAGAAAGCAGCCGAGGAAAAGGCCGCCGAGAGGCGCAAGGAGAAAAAGGCGGAGGAAGAAAAGGCAGCGGAACGGCGGGCAGAAAGAAAAGAGAGGATGGAAGGTACGTTCACGGTATCTGCCACTGGCACGGATACAAAAAGCGTCACGCAGAACCTCATGGAAACGGTATCCGGCACATCATCACCCACAGGGGCAAGTTTTGATTTAAAGGCGTAAGGGATATTCCGCAGCAGACGGCTCAGATATGGCTGTTACATAAAAGGAAATCGGAGGGCTTGAAAAATGCGTGTCAGCAGAATACCAACATTACTTATTACGGCAATGATGATTCCCGCGATCAGCGGATGCACCACACAGGGAAGCCCCGCCCCGGATGCCGTGCATCAGATTGAGGATGGCAGTCCGGCGGTCTATGATGATGACCCGATAGCGGTGGAGCCGCAGCTTGACGAAGATGAGCTGGATAGGGATTCGGATGAATCCAACGTGCAGGGGGAGATCATTTCGGCGGAACCGCATAAAGGGAGTGCGGAATGAAAAAAGTAATTGCAGTAATTTCAGCTAGGGAGGTGTTTGTCATGAAGTTTGACAGGGGAAGTTAGGCGGTATGTCTGCATGGAGGTAATGAACCGCTCGGACTTATTACATGGGAGCAGGGGCGGCTCTGAACGACAGAAGGGCTGCCATTAAAATAATTAATAACAATGGAGGATTTGAAAAATGAACGTAAATGGAATAGGAACAACAGGATATCCGGCATGGCAGGGAGCAAGAAAGGCACAGCAGAATGCGGCAGGAAGGAGTTTTGCGGAGCAGGTAAACAATGTGGCAGGCGCAAAGCCACATACATCTATTGTCTATATGAAAACGGATGATATGCTGTACTCTGGCGGTAACGGGACAGGGCTGTCTTTCTACATCAAATATGCGGAAGGCTCAACAGAGGATGATCCGACTGTGATTGCAAAAGGTGTTGATGAGAATGGGAATGAATTTGAGCAGACCATACATATCAACAAGATAAATCCCCGGAATGCTTCATTAGTGGAAATGACAGCATTGGAATCCTATATGGGTGTAGATAAGAATGGAGGGCTTACATCATTACCGCCTGAAACGGGAATGATGGGATTGAACGATAGGACCAATTTCATGGATATGTTCCAAAAGCAGATTAGCGATATGAAACTGTTGAGCCAGAAAAAAGCGGCGGCATACTATCAGTACAGTATGCAGGCATATTGGGATTTTATGAACAAGAAATAGAATCCAATAGATGTATATCCCCGATAAGCCACAGCCTGACCAGGCAGGGCAGGCATCCCCGGCGTTCCGGCAGATTGGGGAATCGGGGAGCAGCGAGAGGAGGTGGAGGTCGGTATGGAATTTGACCGAGGAACATAAATAAAGCACCTTTGCATGGAGCAATAAACTGTTCGGACTTATATCAAGAGAGCAGGGGTGGCTCTGACCGACAGAGGAGCCGCAATATTAAAGATAATGGAGGATGAAAGGAAATGAATGTAAACGGAATAGGAGCAGCAGGATACCCGGCAGCAGGGTATGAAACGAGAAGGACGGGAAGGAATGTAGCAGGAGGGAGATTTGCAGAACAGGCGGCGGAAGCGGCACAGGCAACAGCTACCCTGCATGGTGCGGATGAAGGTTCAGGAGATATTGCAATCAGCTCATGGGCGGATGTTGTGAGTGGCTCATCCATTTCTGTCTATAAGACGCAGGACTTTGATGCGGCAAATCCCGTGTATAAGGTCAAGACATGGGATAAGTCGGGGAATGTGACGGAGCAGATGGTGGATGTGTCAAAGGTAGACCCCGAAAACTGTGATACGGCTGAGATGTATGCGTACACCGCTAATCTGAAAGAAAGCGGGAAAGGCAGTTTTGAGGATACGGTTCTGAAAGCAGCAGTCGCTAAAGCTGTGAAAAATGCGGAGCAGAGAAGCGCGGGTTCATGGAGCTTTTCGGAAAAGACGGATTGGGTGAAAATTGTAAATGCATTCCTGTTTTGCAAGCTCCACCTGCTCCATTGCATAGGCCACATAACCGTCCGTGCATGAAGTGTTTATGTTTGATTCCCTTTTATCGTTTGTGCTTTATGTAATCAATCTGAATGGTCTAATTCTCCAAAAATCCCAAGAACTTCTCCCACTCCATGTAGCCCTTCCAATCCCCATATTGTACTCGGACTGCATGAATGTCCGGACTCTGTCGTCCTGATCGAGTAGCGGCTGGACTATTCCGCCTATGTGCCGGAGGGCTGCGGCACCGGTACCCGTTATGGAACTCTCCGTAAGCGGCTGCGTGCTCCGTGTTCCAAACGGGACAGATCCACAACTGTTCCGGCAGGCAGTCTGCCTGCTGAAGAGAGAATTGTTCGGAGGTTTTCCGTGCATACCAGTTAAGCATCAAAGAGGATGACTGTTTAAAAGGGACATGGTCATTGCAGCAGTATGAAAAGCAATATACAGGCTTGCATCAGCGGGGCAAACGTATATCAGCATATGCAAAGATTTTTTGAAGAAATATCATTATTGTTGGCGCAAATCAAGGTATCGGATATTATATGGTAGAAAGATTATTGGAATTAGGCAATTCCGTAACAGTACTGGACATATAGATAGACGCGATTGAAAAACTACAGAAAAACTATCCCAAAACTGTTTTGCCCATTTTTGCGGATGCAAAAGTTTTTGGGAGCATAGAAAACGGAGTAAAACAGGCGATGGAGCGTTTTAGGAATATTGATATCGCTATTCATAACGCTTGTCTTTGCGTATTTGAAAACGAACTGAATATTGGTTTCGACATTTACAAAGATTTCACTTCTGCCTTTGAGCTATTTTTATTATACGGGGTCTGTTAAATCTCTGCATGACAACAAATAATAAATCGAACATAGCTCCACATATGGAGGTGATAAGGAAAACAAAAAATGAACCGAAATATAAGGATGCAATGAGTGGTATGAAGCTAAGCAGGACATTTGTTTCGTGTACTAATTCTGCCTGACACATTGCCTGAGCAATTTCATCCCATGTATGTTTGGTGCTTGAGAATATTTCAGGATCATATGTAGGCATTTTGCCTTTCCATGTTTTTACTTTTAAAAACTGATATAACTTGTTCTCCCACGGATGTATTTGATACCATTTTTTTGTATAGTCAGCCTGATTTTTCATTATGAGGTTGTAAAGCAATCCAATGAGTAACCTCATTCCTAAATGGTAGGCGGTTGTGCCAAAGGTTATGGAAAGGGTCAGGTATATATTCATGCTATAACAGTGAAATAATACAGCTGTAATGGCGCCTGCCACAAAACTAAAGGTTGTTAGGAGCTTCATTATTTTAGCCATACAAATTACTCCTATAGTTTTTTGTATTGTGATTAGTGTTATATAATAAAACGGAAGTTAATTAGCCGTTGTTAGGTAAATACCATTTCAGCCATTCTAATCTTCGTTCTTCATACCCATCATCAAGTTCTTTATGCGAGGCTGTTTTAAGTCAAGTTTCATAATCGTCATTTGAGGGCTGTTTTTTATGTGATTTCATTGTAATCCCCCTATATTCAAATTATTCTTTTACTAATTCTATCATTGCCATTTTTGATCGTCAATATATCAATACCGAAAGGAAAAGGGTTTTTGCGAAATATCTTTAGATAGTATCTACGTTATAATAAAAATGAAATAAAAACATTCTGACAAAAGAAAGTTGAATTATCTGTATAGGAAAAAGAAAGAAAAGAAAGCATAGAGAGAATCATCAATGAAACCCAAAATTAGACAGATGGCAGAAATAAGGAAATTACGTGTGCGGAGCTTCTCGAACTGTCTTGGAGCGATATTGAGGATATGCAGCATATGGGAGGCGGAATGGTGGTGTTTTTGGAGGCAAATGATGAGGAAAGGTTACGTTCAAAGCTGACGGATGCCCTGCATGCGGTTTGTGGCATACATATTGACTATCAGTTTATTACCGGACAAAAAATGAGAGGCATTTAAAAAAGAAATAAAGGCAGAGAATAAATTACTATGTTTTATTTCTAAAGCTTAAATTGCTGCAGCCCGCATAAACACCGGGGTTACAGCGATTTATTGTCTACACAACTGTTAAAAACGGTGCAATGAAATCTTTGAAAAAACACTTGCTTGTGACGCAACGTAATAAGGTATACTATAAAGCAACAGGAGGTGAGACATGAATAAACATAAAGCTATACCACAAGGTTATATGACCGTTGGTGAAGTTGCAAAAAAAATGGACGTTACTGTACGGACATTACAACATTACGATAGAGAGGGCTTACTTTCCCCCTCTTCCATAAGTGAAGGGAGGGCGTAGGTTATATACAGATAAAGACATAGTAAAACTTCATCAGATTTTATCGCTCAAACATTTAGGATTTTCTTTGGATGACATAAAAAACCGACTGATTCCACTTGATACACCAGATGAAATTGCTGATGTTCTAATGGAGCAGGCAGCCGCTGTCAAACGAAAAATAGAAAGTCTGTCTGAATCGTTGAGGGAATTGGAAGTGTTGCCGGAAGAAGTCCTTCAAATGCAGTCAGTTGATTTCAAGAAATATGCTGATATTATTGTTAATTTGCAGATGAAGAACGATTTGTTAACATCATCTCCTTGATATTTTAAATTAAAGCTTCAATTTTGATTTACTTTATTTCGTTTTTCTGATATTGTCAATATCTTTTGTATAATTGTCATTGTAATATGCTTAAATGGAATTCTAACACAACTAATAACATTTTTTGTAAATATTCATGCTATTACAAATAAAATGTTTTTGTATTGCTAATATTATTGCATAACTCTTCAGCATTTTAATCTCTATTTTATCGTCAATCGGCGGCGCAAAAGGAATACTCATTTTTGATTAGGCATTACCAGATGAAAGTTTTGGACAATACACCTTTGGGGTTAGGATACTCGATGGAGGACAGAGTGATTGATGGACAATTCTTAAGATTTTATGTTATGATATAAGTCTTAAAGCTGAAACATTGAGAGAAAGATAATATATTTTACAAATAAAAATGGAAACAAGATTAGCAGTAGGAGATAAATTCCATGAAACGGTTGAATGAAGATTTGAAAAACCATGATTTTAAGCAAATCTATCTTTTGTATGGAGAAGAGGCTTATTTGAAAAAGCAATATAAGAATCGATTAAAAGATGCGATGGCAGCAGAGGGTGATTCTATGAATTACACGTATTTTGAAGGAAAAGATACGAATGTAAAAGAAGTCATAGATTTGGCAGAGACGATGCCTTTTTTTGCCGAGCGCCGAGTAATCATGCTGCAAAATACCGGATTTTTCAAGAATGCATGTCCGGAGCTTGCAGATTATTTGAAAAATGTGCCGGAGACGACGTATTTTGTCTTTATCGAAGATGAGATCGATAAGCGCGGAAAAGTATATAAGACGGTGCGTGATAAGGGGTGCGTTGTGGAACTTGCAAGACAGGATGCGCAGACGCTGACGAAATGGATTCTTGGCAATGTCAAGCGGGAAGGGAAGCAGATTGCCGCTTCTACGGTAAGACAGATTTTAGATAAAGTCGGGATGGATATGGAAAATCTGCAAAATGAGCTGGAAAAGCTGTTTTGTTATACGACAGACAAGGCATCTATTGAGCCGGAGGATGTGGAGGCAGTATGTACAAATCATATTAAAAACCAGATATTTGATTTGGTGAATGCGGTTGCGGAAAAACAGCAGAAAAAAGCATTGCAGTATTATTATGATTTGCTGACGTTGAAAGAGCCTCCGATGCGTATTTTGTTTTTGATGACCAGGCAGTTTCGGTTGTTAGAACAGGTCAAAGAGATGGCAGGAAAAGGGATGCCGCCGAAAGAAATTGCATCTGCAGCAGGGGTTCCGCCATTTGCTGTCGGAAAATATCAGGCGCAGGCGAGAGCATTTACGAAAAAAGAATTAAGAAGAATTATTGAGGCGGGAGCAGATTTGGAAGAGTCTGTAAAAACAGGACGTTTAGGAGATCGGCTTAGCGTAGAGTTGTTTATTGTAGAGTTTTCGAGAAAAGCATAAAAAAGAATAGAATTTTAATAGAAAATACGTTATAATCTTATTTTGGATAAAAAGAAAAGTTGGAGGAACGAGCGTGGCACGAATAGATCAGAGCAAAATTCGTAATTTTTGTATTATTGCGCATATTGACCACGGAAAATCAACGTTGGCAGACCGTATCATTGAGATGACAGGGCTTCTTACAAGCCGTGAGATGCAGTCTCAGGTACTTGATAATATGGATCTGGAAAGAGAACGTGGAATTACGATTAAGGCGCAGACAGTGCGTATTGTATATAAAGCAAAAGACGGTGAGGAATATATTTTTAATTTGATTGATACACCGGGACATGTGGATTTTAATTATGAGGTATCGAGAAGCCTTGCAGCATGCGATGGAGCGATCCTTGTCGTGGATGCGGCACAGGGGGTGGAAGCACAGACGCTGGCGAATGTTTATCTTGCATTAGACCATGACTTGGATGTATTCCCGGTGATTAACAAGATCGACCTTCCAAGCGCAGACCCGGAACGAGTAATTGAGGAGATCGAAGACGTGATTGGAATCGAGGCACAGGATGCCCCGCGTATTTCGGCAAAATCAGGACTTAACATAGGAGAGGTACTGGAACAGGTGGTGACAAAGATTCCTGCTCCGCATGGTGATCCGGACGCACCTCTTCAGGCACTTATTTTTGATTCTGTTTATGACTCTTATAAAGGAGTTATCGTATTTTGCCGTATCAAGGAAGGTTCCGTGAAAAGAGGAACTACGATTCAGATGATGGCAACCGGCGCGAAAGCAGAGGTCGTAGAAGTCGGCTATTTTGGCGCGGGACAGTTTATTCCGTGTGAAGAATTAAGCGCCGGCATGGTAGGCTATGTGACTGCCAGCCTTAAAAATGTGAAAGATACCCGTGTGGGTGATACGATCACCGATGCGAAGCGCCCGTGTGATAAGCCGCTTCCGGGTTATAAAAAAGTAAATCCGATGGTGTATTGCGGAATGTATCCGGCAGATGGCGCAAAATATCCGGATTTAAGAGATGCGTTGGAAAAACTGCAGTTAAATGACGCTGCTTTGCAATTCGAGCCGGAGACTTCCATTGCGTTGGGATTTGGATTCCGTTGTGGATTCTTAGGACTATTGCATCTGGAAATCATTCAGGAACGATTAGAAAGAGAATATAATCTTGATTTGGTAACAACGGCGCCAAGTGTTATCTACAAGGTGCACAAGATGAACGGAGAGGTCATCGACCTTACGAACCCGTCGAATTTGCCGGATCCGACAGAGATTGATTATATGGAAGAGCCAATGGTGAAAGCAGAGATTATGGTAACTTCTGAATTTATCGGAGCAATCATGGATCTTTGTCAGGAACGCCGCGGTATCTACAAGGGAATGGAATATATCGAAGAAACGAGAGCGGTTCTTAGTTATGATCTGCCGTTAAATGAGATTATTTATGATTTCTTCGACGCGTTAAAATCCCGTTCCAGAGGTTATGCATCTTTTGATTATGAGATGAAGGGATATGAACAATCCGAACTTGTGAAATTGGATATTCTAATTAATAAAGAAGAGGTAGATGCCCTTTCCTTTATCGTATTTGCAGGATCCGCATACGAGCGCGGAAGAAGAATGTGCGAGAAATTGAAAGAAGAGATTCCAAGACAGTTGTTTGAGATACCGATTCAGGCGGCTGTTGGAAGTAAGATCATTGCCAGAGAAACTGTAAAAGCGATGCGTAAAGACGTGCTTGCAAAATGTTACGGCGGCGATATTACACGTAAGAAGAAACTTCTTGAGAAGCAGAAAGAAGGAAAGAAGAGAATGCGCCAGGTTGGAAACGTAGAGATTCCGCAGAAAGCGTTTATGAGTGTATTGAAACTTGACGATAAATAAAGAGAAAAGATATACCAGAAATAAAAGGCCGGAGGAACGTAACCCCTCCGGCTTTTCCTTAACATACCTTTTGGATATGGAAGGTAAGAAAGGAACACAAGATATGAAAAAAAGAAAGGCAGCAGGAATGCTGATTGTGTTAGATATATTGATAATTGGAGTTGTGCGCGTGTGTGAGATGTTGGCAGATTGGTATGCGCGCAGGATTTATCCGTTGTGGACAGGTATTATTGGAAGAATACTTGGGTTGTTTCCGTATTCGGCAGTGGAATGCCTGTTTTATGTGCTGATTTTGTTTGTAATCTTGCGGACATTGTATCGAGTGTATAAAAGTGTTGTAAAGAAAGAATCGGCAGTGATCCACTTGAAACAAGCGGGGGAAAATATCGTGCTTGGAATTGCAATTCTATTTACTTTATATACCTGGATGTGTGGAATCAATTATCAGAGAGAATCGTTTGCAGATATTTATCAAATGCAGCAAAAGCAGTATACGGCAGAGGAGTTAAAAGAGGCAAGTAAGAGACTGCTGGCAGATGTCAATCGCTATGCCAAATCGGTAGAAAGGGATGCAAATGGCATTATGATTCTTGGGAAAGGCAAACGAGGAGCAGTGTTGAATGATTCGGGGAGAAATGCGGTGAGGGCGATGCAGGCACTAGGAGAGGAGTGCTCAGAGTTGGAAGGATTCTATCCCATTCCGAAAGGACTTATGGTATCAGAAATTCTTTCCTATCAGAATCTCACCGGAGTCTATTCACCGTTTACGATAGAGGCAAATTATAATGCGGACATGCCGGATTATAATATCCCATTTACGATGTGCCATGAATTGTCACACTTAAAGGGATTTATGCAAGAAGAAGAGGCAAACTTTATTGCATATCTTGGCTGTGAACGTTCTAAAGAGGAAGCATTTCGTTATAGCGGCGCACTGCTTGGGTGGCTATACTGCAGTAACGAGTTGTATGCCTATGACAAGGAGGCTTATCGTGAACTGGAAGCGAAACTTTGTGAGGAAGCAGTCGTGGATTTAAATGAAAATAATCGATTCTGGGATGCATATAAAGGAAAGATTGCAAAGACAGCACAGAAAGTCAATGATGCATATCTGAAAGCAAACGGACAGACAGAAGGTGTGGAAAGCTATGACCGGGTGACGGACCTTCTGGTGCAGCATCTTTTGCGAAAGAATCGATAGAGAATGACGAATGGAGAGTGGAGAAGCGAGCATGAAAAAGGAATTGGAATTATATATACATATCCCGTTTTGTGTGAAGAAATGTGCATATTGTGATTTTCTATCCGCACCAGCGAAGAAAGAGGCGCGAGAGTCTTATGTGCGAGCATTGATCAAAGAAATTGATCATTATAAGAAATTAAGCGAATTTTATACGATATCGACCATTTTCATCGGAGGGGGTACACCCTCTCTGTTAGAAGCAGAGCAGATTGTGAGGGTTTTAAATAAAATTAACGAGACATTTACAGTAGCAAAAAATGCGGAGATCTCAATGGAAATGAATCCGGGAACATTGAAGCCCGGCGCATTGCAAGGTTACAAAGAAGCCGGAGTGAATCGGGTCAGCATTGGGCTGCAGTCTGCAAACGAAAAAGAATTAAAACTACTTGGAAGGATCCATACATGGGAAGATTTTCAGGAAGCATATGAAGAGGCAAGAAGCGTAGGTTTTGACAATATTAATGTGGATTTGATTTCTTCGATTCCGGGACAGACGTTTTCCTCGTGGGAAGAGACATTGAAAAAAGTGGCGGCACTTTCGCCGGAACATATTTCTGCATACAGCCTTATCATAGAAGAGGATACGCCTTTTTATGAGCGGTATGGTGAAGGAAAAGAAGGGGAGAAAGAACTGCCGGAGGAAGAGACGGAAAGAGCAATTTACAAAGGCACCAAAGAAATCTTAAGTGAATTTGGATATGAACGTTATGAGATATCCAATTATGCGCGGGAAGGATATGCTTGCAGGCACAATCTTGGTTATTGGGAGCGAAAAGAATATTTGGGATTCGGTATCGGTGCGGCAAGTCTTATGGAAGAAGTACGTTGGTCGAATATAAGAGACATCGAGACTTATATTAAAAATGCAGAAAACGGATGTATAGAAGCGAATCAGGAAGCAAGGGAAGTGCTGACTTTGCAGGAACGTATAGAAGAATTTCTGTTTTTAGGATTGCGCAAGATGGAAGGAATCTCACTGAAAGAATATGGAGATATCTTTGGGAAATCAATTTTTGACGATTATGAAAAGGTGATAAGAAAGCTGGAAAAGGAAAAGCTGATAAAAGTAGAAAATGGCAGGATGTTTTTAATGGAAAAAGGGATTGATGTCAGTAATTATGTGTTTGTGGAATTTATGAGTTCCAGAACGTAGGGGCAATGAGAAATAGGTAGCCAAATAAGTCAAGACCACCGGATAAGCGGTGGCCTTGACTCATTTTAATCTATTCTACATTAGGAAGTCCTGCGAATCCTACTGCAAGTTCTTCGTCTGTCGGGATATAATCATTCATTTCACCATCATTGAATTTGCCATATGCAAACATATCGAAGTAACCTGTTCCGGTAAGACCGAATACGATTGTTTTTTCTTCGCCGGTTTCTTTGCACTTAAGCGCTTCATCAATGGCAACACGGATGGCATGACTGCTTTCCGGTGCAGGCAGGATACCCTCTACTTTTGCGAATTGCTGTGCCGCTTCAAATACGGAAGTCTGTTCTATAGATACCGCTTCCATCAGTTTATCCTCGTAAATCTGAGAGACAATAGAGCTCATACCATGATAGCGAAGACCGCCGGCATGGCTGGCTGATGGAATGAATCCGCTTCCCAGAGTATACATTTTAGAAAGTGGACAAATCATACCGGTATCGCAGAAGTCATATGCATATTTTCCTCTTGTAAGACTTGGACAGCTTGCCGGTTCTACTGCGATGATGCGGTAATTTGCTTCGCCGCGGAGCATCTCACCAACGAATGGAGAGATAAGTCCTCCCAAGTTAGAACCGCCGCCGGCACATCCAATGATGATATCCGGTTTGATGTCGTATTTATCAAGGGCAGCTTTTGTCTCCAGACCGATGATGGTTTGATGTAAAAGTACCTGTGAAAGTACGGAACCAAGTACATAACGGTAACCTTCTTTGGAAGTTGCGGCCTCTACTGCCTCGGAGATAGCGCAGCCAAGGCTTCCGCTTGTGCCAGGATGTTCTGCTAAAATTTTTCTTCCAACTGCCGTTTTATTCGAAGGAGAAGGCGTTACATTTGCACCATAGGTCCTCATAACTTCGCGGCGGAATGGTTTTTGCTCGTAAGAGCATTTTACCATATAAACTTCGCAGTCAAGACCAAGATAAGCGCAAGCCATGGAAAGTGCAGTGCCCCATTGACCGGCTCCGGTTTCTGTCGTTACACCTTTTAAACCTTGCTTTTTAGCGTAATAAGCCTGCGCGATCGCAGAGTTTAACTTATGACTTCCGGAAGTGTTGTTTCCTTCAAACTTATAGTAAATCTTTGCCGGTGTGCCTAATGCTTTTTCTAAGCAGTATGCACGAACTAAAGGCGAAGGGCGATACATTTTATAAAAATCCTGAATTTCCTGTGGAATATCAAAGTAAGCGGTCGTATCATCCAATTCTTGTTTTACAAGTTCATCACAAAATACGTTGCCTAATTCTTCGTGGGTAATTGGCTTTAATGTATCGGGATTAAGAAGCGGTGCAGGTTTGTTCTTCATATCTGCACGGACATTATACCATTGTTTTGGCATCTCGCTTTCTTCTAAATAAATTTTGTAAGGGATTGTCTTTTCATTGCTCATAATTGTCTCTCCTTTTTATGTGAATTTGAGGTTGAAACCGATGTGATCTCCCGGAGCGTTCTTGATGTATAGGACGTAATTTCCTATGAACTAAAAAACTCCTGTCCTATAGTAAATAGGACAGGAGTTATATCCTGCTTATGCCACCTAAATTCGTTCCTTGAATACGCTTTGTCATGTACTAGCATACATGTTCCATATTAACGGTTGGAAGCCGTCTTGCCTACTTAACGCCAGCGGCGTGTTCAGTTCGCCCTCACAAGTCCATTCCAAAAATCTTGTATTGCTTTGTTCCACCACCCAAAGCTCTCTGTAAATACGCAGATAAATGTACTCCTCTTGTTCATCGGTTTTTATATCTTGTTTCATCATACTACTGCAATAGTGTATTGTCAATGTTTTTCTTAAAAATATAAAATAGTAAAAGAAATATGTGGATATTTTAAGGATGGCTTGGTACAATACACAGAAGAAAAACGAAGAGGAGAATAAAAGAAATGTTATTATTACAACAAATGATCGTGCTGTTCATATACATGCTGATTGGTTATATTGCTTGCAAGAAAGATATGTTAGATGCAAAAGCAGGACAAAAGTTATCGTGGATTGTCGTAAATGTTGCCAATCCATCTTTGATTATTTCATCTGCCGTAAATGAAGAAGGTAAAATTACGGGTGATAAGTTGCTGCTTACAGTTGCAATCGCGATCGCCATGTATATCCTTCTTTTGCTTTTGGCAAAAATCATACCATGGATTTTCAAAGTGCCGCACAAAGATCACGGTATTTATAAAGTAATGTCGGTATTTAATAATATCGGTTTTATGGGATTTCCGGTCATAGCGGCAGTCTATGGAAAGAGTGCACTATTATATGGGGCAGTTTTTATGATTCCGTACAATGTACTCATTTACACATATGGCATTCAGATTTTAAAAGGAACGAATGGAGAGAAGGAAACGTTTCAGATAAAAAAGATTTTGAATATTGGTGTATTAGCCTGTGTTTTAGCAGCGGTATTATACATAAGTAAGTTTCCGGTTCCGCAATTTGCAAGAGCTGCCGCAGAAGGGCTTAGCAATCTGACAGGACCGCTTAGTATGATTGTGATAGGTATTTCGATGACGAAAATTCCGCTCGGAGAATTGTTTACGGACATAAGGCTTCTGATATTCTCGGCAGTGAAACTTCTTGTGATACCAATTCTGGGAATGCTTATCATCAAACAGTTTGTGACAGATGAAATCCTATGCGGAGTATGTATGGTCATGCTGGCAACTCCGGTAGGAAGTATGACAGCGATGCTCGCACAGCAGTACGGAGGAGATCAGGAGACAGTTACGAAAGGGGTTTCTCTAACAACGATTTTATCCGTGATCACGATTCCTGTCGTATCTGCAATCGTACTTTAAATTGCATTTTGGGAACAGCGTTAGAAAGAATTGTAAAAAAAATATAAACATGGTTGACAAATGAAAATGGCAGTGTTATCTTAGTATCAGCAAAGGTGTTAGCACTCAAAATCAAAGAGTGCTAATAAAACAAAGCTGAAGAAAGCGAGGCGTGAAGATGGGAACAGAGGTGGTTTTGAGCGAGCGTAAGACGAAGATTTTACATGCGATTATCAAAAACTATCTGGAGACGGGTGAGCCGGTCGGGTCAAGAACAATTTCCAAATATACAGATTTGAACTTGAGTTCGGCAACGATTCGCAATGAGATGGCAGACCTGGAAGAATTGGGTTACATCATGCAGCCTCATACATCGGCAGGAAGAATTCCTTCCGATAAAGGATATCGGTGGTATGTAGATTCATTGATGGAAGAAAAGGAACAGGAAATCATAGAGATGAAGGAACTGGTCTTAGAGAAAGCCGATAAGATGGAACATCTTTTAAAACAGGCGGCAAAAGTACTGGCGGCGAATACCAATTATGCGACTATGATTTCGGCTCCTGCGTATAACAGAAACAAGTTAAAATTTATTCAGTTGTCAAAAGTGGATGAAACACAGCTTATTGCGGTTATCGTTATGGAAGGCAATATTATCAAGAATAAAATCGTAACGGTAGAAGAGGAAGTAGATAATGAAACATTATTAAAACTAAACATGCTTCTTAACACAAGTCTTAACGGTATGTCAATCGAAGAGATTAACCTTGGCATGATTGCGAGGCTGAAGGAGCAAGCCGGCGTACACAGTGAAGTAATCAGTGATGTGCTTGATGCAGTGGGCGGAGCGATCCAGTTAGATGATGATCTTGAGATTTACACAAGCGGGGCAACGAATATTTTTAAATATCCGGAGCTTAGTGATAAGCAAAGCGCACAGGAAATCATCAATGCATTTGAAGAAAAGCAACAGCTGGCAGAGCTTGTGACCAAGACGCTTGCCAGTGAGGACAACAAAGGAATACAGGTTTATATCGGGAACGAAACTCCGGTTCAGACGATGAAAGACTGCAGTGTAGTAACTGCAACGTATGAGCTGGCAGAAGGGATGCAGGGAACGATAGGAATCATCGGACCGAAAAGAATGGATTATGAGCATGTCATGAAGACTTTGAAAACTTTGATGGCAGAGCTCGATACCGTATTTCATAAAAGAGAATAGGAAGAAAGGTGGATGAACCATTGGAGAATCATAAGAATCAGGAAGAAATGGTAAAAGAAGCCATGGAAGAGGCGAAAAAAGCTGCGGAAGCTGCAAAAGAACAAGAAGAGATGACGCAGGAAGAGACAGCAGAAGATAACGCAGAGAATGACTGTGAGGCAGAGCTGGAAGAAACCACGGAAGAAGAGGAAACAGAAGAAACTGAAGGCGAGAAGAAGGGCTTTTTCAAAAAGAAAAATAAAAAAGACAAAAAAGATGAAAAAATCGAAGAACTGACAGATCGGCTGAAAAGACAGATGGCGGAATTTGATAATTTCCGTAAACGCACAGAGAAAGAAAAGTCAGCAATGTATGAGACCGGAGCAAAAAGTGTGATAGAGAAGATTCTGCCGGTTGTAGATAATTTTGAAAGAGGGCTTATGGCCGTGCCGGAAGAGCAAAAAGAAGATCCGTTTGTTCAGGGTATGGATAAAATATATAAGCAAATCATGACAACATTAGAAGAGATTGGCGTAAAACCAATAGAAGCAGTAGGTGTGGAGTTTAATCCGGATTTGCACAATGCGGTGATGCATGTGGAAGATGAAGAAGCCGGAGAGAATGTGATTGTGGAAGAATTCCAAAAGGGATATACATACCGTGACTGCGTTGTCAGATACAGTATGGTAAAAGTAGCGAACTAATTTAATTAATGTAAACATATTTCAGGAGGATTTTAAAATGGGAAAAATCATAGGTATTGACTTAGGTACAACCAACAGCTGTGTAGCTGTTATGGAAGGCGGACAGCCAACAGTTATCGCAAATACAGAAGGTGCAAGAACAACACCATCCGTAGTTGCATTTACAAAGACAGGAGAACGTCTCGTAGGTGAGCCTGCAAAACGTCAGGCAGTTACAAATGCTGACAAGACAATTTCTTCTATCAAAAGAGAGATGGGATCTGACTATAAAGTAAGCATTGACGATAAAAAGTTTTCTCCGCAGGAGATTTCCGCAATGATTTTGCAGAAATTAAAAGCAGATGCAGAAGGATATCTGGGAGAAAAAGTAACCGAGGCTGTTATCACAGTACCTGCTTATTTCAATGATGCTCAGCGTCAGGCTACAAAAGATGCAGGTAAGATTGCAGGACTTGATGTAAAACGTATTATCAACGAGCCGACAGCAGCAGCGCTTGCTTACGGTCTTGACAATGAAAAAGAACAGAAAATCATGGTTTACGATTTGGGTGGCGGTACATTCGACGTCTCTATTATCGAAATCGGTGATGGTGTTATCGAAGTATTATCTACAGCAGGTAATAACAGACTTGGTGGAGATGACTTTGACCAGAAGATTACAGACTACATGCTTTCTGAATTCAAGAGAATGGAAGGCGTAGATTTATCTACAGATAAGATGGCGCTTCAGAGATTAAAAGAAGCAGCAGAGAAAGCAAAAAAAGAACTTTCTTCTGCAACAACAACAAATATCAACTTGCCATTCATCACAGCAACAGCAGAAGGTCCAAAACATTTTGATATGAACCTTACAAGAGCAAAATTTGATGAACTTACAGTTGATCTGGTAGAAAAAACAGCAGAGCCGGTAAGACGCGCACTTTCTGATGCGGGACTTAGCGCTTCTGAACTTGGTCAGGTATTATTAGTTGGTGGTTCTACACGTATTCCGGCTGTTCAGGATAAAGTAAAACAGCTTACAGGAAAAGAACCTTCCAAATCTTTGAACCCGGACGAATGTGTTGCTTTAGGAGCATCTGTTCAGGGTGGTAAGTTGGCAGGCGATGCCGGTGCAGGCGATATTCTGCTCCTTGATGTAACTCCGCTTTCTCTTTCTATCGAGACAATGGGCGGTGTTGCTACAAGATTGATTGAAAGAAATACAACAATTCCTACAAAGAAGAGCCAGATATTCTCTACTGCAGCAGATAATCAGACCGCAGTTGACATCAACGTTGTACAAGGTGAGAGACAGTTCGCAAAGGATAATAAATCTCTTGGACAGTTCCGTCTTGACGGAATTCCTCCGGCTCCACGTGGAATCCCTCAGATCGAAGTTACATTTGATATCGATGCAAACGGTATCGTAAATGTATCTGCAAAAGATTTGGGAACAGGTAAAGAGCAGCATATTACAATCACAGCAGGTTCTAATATGTCCGATGCTGATATTGACAAGGCAGTAAAAGAAGCAGCAGAGTTTGAAGCACAGGATAAGAAACGTAAAGAAGCAATCGATGCACGTAATGATGCAGACGCTATGGTGTTCCAGACGGAAAAAGCACTCGGCGAAGTTGGCGATAAGATCAGCGGAGACGATAAGGCAGCGGTAGAAGCAGACATTCAGGCATTAAAAGATTTACTTGCACAATCTCAGCCGGAAAGCATGACAGATGCTCAGGTAGAAGAAATTAAGGCCGGAAAAGAGAAGTTGATGCAGAGTTCACAGGCATTGTTCACAAAAGTATATGAGCAGGCACAGGCAGCGCAAAATGCACAGGCAGGTCCTGGACCGGAAGCTGGACCGGCACCAGAGGGATTTGATGGGGATGATGTCGTAGATGGAGATTACAAAGAAGTATAATTTTTGAATAAAAGTAAACAGCACGGTTCTGCGGAATTCTGATAAAAGGATTCCGCAGAATACTTGCGTTTTGCTGAAAGCATAGAAAGGGATTATTTATGGCTGAGACAAAAAGAGATTATTATGAAGTGTTGGGCGTGGATAAAAATGCAGATGATGCAGCGCTTAAGAAAGCATACAGAGCCTTAGCGAAGAAATACCATCCGGACGTGAATCCGGGAGACGCGGAAGCAGAGAAGAAATTCAAAGAAGCTTCCGAAGCATATGCAGTACTTAGTGACGCGGATAAGAGACGTCAGTATGATCAGTTTGGGCATGCTGCCTTTGAAAACGGCGGCGGTGGCGCTGGTGGATTTGGCGGCTTTGATTTTAACGGAGCAGATTTTAGTGATATCTTCGGCGATATTTTCGGCGATTTGTTTGGCGGCGGCAGAAGAAGCGGCAGAGCTAATAATGGGCCTATGAAAGGGATGAATATCCGTAAAGGCGTACGCATCACATTTGAAGAGGCTATTTTTGGATGCGAGAAAGAGCTGGATATTGTTTTGAAAGATCCTTGCAGCAAGTGTGGAGGAACAGGGGCAAAACCAGGAACTTCACCGGAAACTTGTCAAAAATGCGGCGGAAGAGGTCAGGTTGTCTATACTTCCCAGTCATTCTTTGGTACGGTTCAGAACGTACAGACTTGTCCGGATTGCGGCGGAAGCGGTAAAATCGTACGTGAAAAATGTTCGGATTGCGGCGGTACGGGATATATTGCAAGCAAAAAGAAAATAAAAGTAACGATTCCGGCAGGTATTGATAATGGACAAAGTGTACGTATCCGCGAAAAAGGAGAACCGGGAACCAATGGCGGTCCAAGAGGAGATTTACTCGTGGAAGTGACCGTTTCCAGACATCCGATTTTCCAACGTCAGGATATGCACATTTTCTCAACCGCGCCGATTTCCTTTGCGCAGGCAGCGCTTGGCGGTGACGTGCGTATTAAAACAGTGGACGGCGACGTGCTGTATACGGTAAAACCGGGAACAAAGACGGATACAAAAGTGCGCTTGAAGAATAAGGGAGTGCCGTCACTTAGAAATTCACAGATTCGCGGTGACCACTATGTGACATTGGTTATCCAGACGCCGGAAAAATTAAGTGCAGAAGCAAAAGAGGCGCTTCGCAGATTCGATGAGCTTAGCGGCAATAGTCTGAACCAGGAAAAAGGTGCGGGCGAAGAACCTAAAAAGAAGAAAAAAGGTTTCATGGATAAATTGAAAGAAACATTTGAAGATTAAGAGGCAGAAACAGTTATTACTGATAATTTTTTTGGTAAAAATGAAGGAGAATAGATGGTGCAGATTAACTGGAAACAGTTTTATCGTTCGGTGTTTGCGCTGGTAGTGCCTCTTGCGATACAGAATCTTATCAATGTAGGTGTAACGGCGTCAGACGTCATCATGCTTGGGAAAGTAGGAGAAAAGGTATTGTCCGGTGCATCGCTTGCGGGGCAGATACAGTTTATCATGACGCTGATTTTCATGGGCATTACGTCAGGAGCGACGGTTCTGACGGCGCAGTATTGGGGCAAAAAAGATATCAGAACGATTGAGAAAGTGCTTGGAATCGGATTGAGTTCCGGACTTGTGACTGCATTTGTATTTGCAGCGGCAGCATTGTTGATTCCGGAGCTTTTGATGCACATTTACACGAGCGACCCAGTCGTAATCGAAGAAGGGGTTAAATACCTAAAAATCGTAGGATGCTCATATCTTTTCATGGCATTTACACAAGTATACCTGAATATTATGCGAAGCATTGAGCGGGTATTGATTGCGACGATTGTATATGCAATTTCATTGCTGAATAATATATGTTTCAATGCAGTGCTGATTTTTGGTCTTTTTGGATTTCCGGCGATGGGAATTAAAGGAGCGGCGATTGCCACGTTGACTTCGAGAATTTTGGAAGCGCTTATCGTATTGTGGTATGCATATGTGCGCAATAAGACGGTTCGTATCCGTATCCGGGATTTATATAAGATTGATAGAGTATTATTCAAAGATTATCTGGTATATTCCATGCCGGTTGTGCTAAATGAATTGATGTGGGGACTTGGAAGTTCTGCGAATACGGCGGTCATCGGTCACCTGGGAAGCGCTGCGGTCGCGGCAAATTCAGTAGCACAGGTGGCGAGGCAGCTGGCAACGGTTGTCGTATTCGGAGTTGCTCATGCAACAGCCATTTACCTTGGCAAGACGATTGGGGAACGAAGGATGGAAGAAGCGAAAGCCTATGCAAAGCGGTTCCTGTGGCTGAGTATGATCCTTGGATTTATCGGTGGACTGTTGATTCTGGTATCTGCGCCGATTGCAAATTCTGCATTGGCGTTGACGGAAGAAGCAAAAAGTTATTTAAGGTTTATGCTTTTTGTTATGTCCTACTTTACATTTGCACAGGCAATTAACGGAACACTGGTCATTGGTGTTTTCCGTTCCGGCGGAGATACGAAGTTTGGACTTGTTATGGATGTATCTACAATGTGGGGATTTTCTATTTTGTTAGGCGCGATAGCGGCATTTTATTTCCATGCAAGTGTGTTTGTCGTGTATTTCCTGCTGATGAGTGATGAACTTGTCAAGGTGCCGCTGACGATCAAGCGGTATGTAAGCTATAAATGGCTCAAAGATGTCACACGCGATATGGAAGGTATAGAAGGCAGTGGAACGTAAAACTGATTTTATAAATAAAAATAAATTAAGGTAAGGTGAAAATCATGTCAGAGACAAATCAGAGCGAATGCTCAAAGGAATCTTGTGCAGGATGTGCACATGCGGGGAATTGTGAGAGCCAGAAAACAGATTTTAGAAAGCCGGCGAATCCATTTTCCAATATTAAAAAGGTAATTGGAGTCGTAAGCGGAAAAGGCGGCGTTGGTAAATCCATGGTAACTGCTTCAATCGCAAGACAGTTAAAAGCCAGCGGATATGAAGTTGGAATTATGGATGCAGATATTACCGGACCGTCGATCGCGAAAATGTACGGTCTTCACAACCAGATCATCGGTACGGAAGCTGGCTGGATCCCATGTACGGCAAAGGACGGCACAAAAGTGGTATCTGTCAATTTGATGCTGCAGTCGGAGGAAGATCCGGTTATATGGAGAGGTCCGGTTGTCAGCGGATTGGTGGAGCAGTTCTGGACAGACATTATGTGGGGGGATTTAGATGTACTCCTGATTGACATGCCTCCAGGAACGGGAGATGTGCCGCTTACTGTATTCCAGTCTCTCCCGGTGGATGGAATTGTAATCGTAACTTCTCCGCAGGATCTGGTGCGCATGATTGTAACAAAGGCTTACAATATGGCAAAACAGATGAATATTCCGGTACTGGGAATTGTGGAAAATTATAGTTACCTGGAGTGTCCGGACTGCGGTAAGAAAATTAATGTGTTCGGTGAGAGTCATATCGAAGAAATTGCAAAGGATTTGGGATGTGAGGTGCTTGGAAAAATGCCGATCGATCCAAAACTTGCCGAAATGGTAGAGAAGGAAAAATTCTACGAAGTAGAGAATGCATATTTGAATAATATTGCGGAAAAGATTTAAAAAATAAAATATGTTTAGGAAAAGCAGCAGCGATAAAGAGGATAGTCTTTGTCGCTGCTGCTTTTTATGATGTAATGAGAATTTTTTCCTTTTTCCATAAATTTACACTTGAAAGAAAAGAACATCTGTTCTATAATGAAGATATAGAACAAATGTTTGTGTAAGCGAGGGATATATATGCGGATTCAGGAAAGCATGTCTATGTATGAAAAATTGAATATTTTATCAGATGCGGCGAAATATGATGTGGCATGTACGTCGAGTGGCGTAGACAGGCAAAATGACGGTACAGGAATCGGAAATTGTCAAAAGAGCGGAATTTGTCATACTTTTACGTCTGATGGAAGATGCGTATCACTTTTGAAAATATTATTTACGAACGAATGTATTTTTGACTGTAAGTATTGCATCAATCGTTCATCGAATGATGTGGTGCGCACTTCCTTTACGCCGGATGAGGTGTGTAAACTCACGATAGAATTCTATCGGCGTAATTATATTGAAGGATTGTTTTTAAGTTCCGGAATTTTGAAATCACCGAATTATACAATGGAACTTATCTATGCTTCGCTGTATAAACTGCGTTATGAATGTAACTTTCAAGGATATATTCATGTAAAAGCGATTCCCGGAGCGGATGAGGAGTTAATCAGGCGCGTGGGATTTCTTGCGGACAGAATGAGCGTGAATTTAGAACTGCCGACAGCGGAAAGCCTCCGTATGCTTGCGCCGCATAAGAACCGTAAAAATATACTTACACCGATGCGGCTGGTGCAGAATAAGATGGCAGAGAATAGGCAGGAGATTGTTCAGTACAAAAATGCACCGCGATTCGTTCCGGCAGGGCAGAGTACGCAGATGATTATCGGGGCGACCCCGGAATCAGACTATCAGATTATCAATGTGGCAGAATCTTTATATCAGAAATTCGGATTAAAGAGAGTGTTCTATTCGGCTTTTGTTCATGTCAATGAAGATAAAGCGCTGCCGGCAAAGACAAATGAAGGGCCGCCGCTGCTTCGGGAACATCGCCTGTATCAGGCGGACTGGCTATTGCGTTATTATGGCTTTCAGGCGAAGGAACTGCTAAGCGAGAAGAATCCTAATTTTAATGTTTTATTTGATCCGAAATGTAACTGGGCGCTGCAGCATTTGGAAATGTTCCCGGTGGAAGCAAACCGTGCAGATTATCATACACTGCTTCGGGTTCCGGGAATTGGCTATAAATCCGCGTCCAGAATTGTGAAGGCAAGAAGATTTGGGGTGTTAGATTTTGCAGACTTAAAAAAGATGGGAGTCGTGTTAAAACGTGCACTCTACTTTTTGACCTGCAACGGGAAAATGATGTATCCGGTGAAGATAGAAGAAGATTATATTACAAAAAATCTGCTTAGCACGAAAGAAAAGCTGCCGGATCATATAAGGAATATGAATTATCAGCAGATTTCGTTATTTGATGATGTAAAATTTAGGACAGAAAATATTTCGATGGGTGGTGGCATGTGATGCGAAAGATGTACGTAGTAAATGATACAGTAACAGGAGTGTTTTCCGGCATCTATGATGCATGGAAAGAAGAAAGGACAATAGAAAATGCCGGCATTTTGATTCGGGGACAGATAGAACAGGAGTTGTTCTGCGAATATTTTGAGGTGGAGGAAAGTCAGCACAAAGCTGTTGCGGTAGAAAGACTGATTCAAAAACATATGGGATATGATACTTACTGGGATATTTATCATGCCTGCCTTGCGGATGATTCGGGGAAAGGAACGGCTATCTGGGGTGTGATGCAGTCGGCAAAAACAGTAAAAGACAGCAGAAAAATCATGGAGCACCTAAGTAATCCGGCAGTGGCCAAAGTGTTTGAATTGAGCAGAGCTGTAGCAAATGAAGCTCATATATTCAAGGAATTTGTGCGGTTTAAGGAATTGGACAGCGGAATATTGATATCCAAGATCGCGCCGAAAGCCCAGATTCTGACATGCATCGCCGGGCATTTTGCAAACCGGCTTCCGCTTGAAAACTGGATGATATGTGATAAGACACATCAGATGTTTTTAGTGCATGAGGCAAGGAAACAATGGATCTTGGTGCATGACAGTAAAGTGGATATGGAAAAAATCGAACAGTATTCCTGTGCTGAAAATGAGTATCAGATATTATGGAAAAGTTTTGTTGAAAGTCTTGCGATTAAAGAACGGAAAAATCTTGGATTGCAAAGACAGCATGCCCCGCTTTACCGAAGAACGTATATGGTAGAGTTCTCGTAAGAGTTCTGTTTGATCTATTCATGATATTTTACGGTAAAATTCAAAATCAATAAATGGTGGGTATTTTAGGCAAGGTGTGTTACAATAAGCAGGAGATAAAAAAGACGAGGCAGTGTGGATAACATGGAGGAGCAAGTCATCCGCATCTCTGTGCGTAATCTTGTAGAGTTTGTATTACAAAGCGGAGATATTGATAACAGGACCAGTGGAAAAATGGATAAAGAAGCGATGCAGATGGGAAGCAGAATTCACCGTAAGATACAAAGACGGATGGGTTCTTCTTATCATGCGGAGGTTTCGGTGAAGATACAGGTAGCCTGCGAAGGATTTATCCTGCAGGTCGAGGGACGTGCCGATGGCGTGATCGAAGAGACCGATGGGATCATGATTGATGAAATCAAAGGCATTCTGGGGGATATCGAGCGGTTGAAAGAACCAGTCGGGATACATCTTGCTCAGGCAAAATGCTATGCATATATGATTGCGAAGAAACAGAATCTGGAAACAATAAAAGTACAGATGACCTATTGCCAGATGGAGAGTGAAGAATTGAAACAATTCCAGAGCAGTTATCGGTATGAAGAGCTGGAACACTGGTTTTTGGACGTCGTAAAAAAATATGAAAGGTGGGCAAAGTTTCAGATAGAGTGGAGAAAGGCGCGTAACGCGTCTATCAAAGGAGTGGAATTTCCGTTTGATTACAGAGAGGGACAAAAGCATCTTGTGACATCGGTATACAGAACGATCCTGCGGAAGAAAAAATTGTTTATTCAGGCGCCGACCGGGGTGGGAAAGACGATGGCATCTGTATTTCCTGCGGTAAAAGCGGTAGGTGAAGGATTGGGAGAGAAGATATTTTATCTGACTGCAAAGACCATTACGCGAACGGTTGCCGAGCAGGCGTTTGAGACGCTTCGCGGACAACATCTGCGTATGAAGACCATTACGCTGACTGCGAAAGAAAAAATCTGTTTTTTGGAGAAAGCAGAGTGTAATCCAGAAGCTTGCCCTTATGCGAAAGGACATTATGACAGGGTGAATGATGCAGTGTTTGAACTTTTGCAGAAGGAAGATTTCATGAGCAGGGAAGTTTTAGAAGCGCAGGCGAGAACACATAATGTCTGTCCGTTTGAACTTTCGCTGGATGCGTCAACTTGGGTAGATGCGGTTGTTTGTGATTATAATTATGTATTCGATCCGAATGCACATTTGAAACGGTTTTTTCAGGAAGGGATTGCCGGAGAGCATCTGTTTTTGGTCGATGAGGCGCACAATTTAGTGGAGCGGGGAAGGGAGATGTACAGCGCTGTTCTGTACAAAGAAGATTTCCTGGCGTTGAAAAAGGCGGTAAAGTTTGAAAGTCCGAAACTGGCAAGATTTTTGGATGGATGTAATAAGCAGATGCTGGAATGGAAACGGGAGTGTGAAAATTATGAGATCCATAAGAGTGTATCCGTGCTTGCCTTGAAATTGCTTAATGTAATGTCTGAGATGGAAAAGGTTTTGGAGTTTTGTGATAATCAGGAATTACGTGAAAAGATTCTTGATCTGTATTTTCAGATACGAATGTTTTTGTATGTGCATGAACGATTGGATGAGAGTTATATTATCTATACGGAACTGGAAAAAGATAATCGGTTTAAGGTGAAATTGTATTGTGTGAATCCTGCGAACAATCTTCAGGAATATTTGAGCATGGGAAACAGTACGGTGTTCTTTTCTGCAACACTTTTGCCGGTTCAGTATTATAAAAAGCTATTGAGTACGAAAGAGGATGATTATGCTATTTATGCAGAATCTCCGTTTGAAAGAGAAAAAAGGCTTCTTGTGTTGGGAAATGATGTGAGCAGCAAATATACACTGCGGGGGCCGCAGATGTATCAAAGATATGCCATTTATCTTTACGAGGCGGTAACAGCCAAGACCGGCAATTATATGGCTTTTTTTCCTTCTTATCATTTTATGGAGGAAGTGTATGAAGCATTTCAGATTTATGTAGAAGAGGAACGTATCAGAACCGGAATAGAACTGGATATTGAGAGTATCGTGCAAGGGCAGTATATGAGCGAGACTGCCAGAGAAATCTTCCTGGAGAGCTTTGAAGAAGAGCGGGAAGGGAGCCTGATTGGATTTTGTGTGATGGGTGGAATTTTTTCGGAAGGGATTGACCTGAAAGAAGAGACATTGATTGGAGCGTTTATTGTCGGTACCGGGTTGCCGCAGGTATGCAATGACAGAGAGATTCTGAAGCAGTATTTTGACAGTCATGGGATGGATGGATTTTCTTATGCATATTTGTATCCGGGAATGAACAAGGTTTTGCAGGCGGCAGGGCGTGTGATTCGTACGGAAGAAGACAAAGGTGTGATCATGCTTTTGGATGAGCGGTTTATGCAAAGGCAATATCAGGAGATTTTTCCCAGAGAGTGGGACGATATGGAAGTATGCAGCCGAAAAGAAATCGGCCGCAAAATCGAAGGATTTTGGACCGACAAAAATCTGGCTGATAAAGTTTAAGAGATTTCTTTAAAATAATTTAAGAATTCCATAGTTGCTTTGGGAATTGGAATATGCGTATTGTAAGCTGCCACGATCTCACGCTCCGGTAAGGTGTTTTTTGTGCCTACGATAAACAAATCATCAGAAGATTCATTGATACAGTAATCCGGAACAAAGGCGATTCCAAGACCGATTTTTGCAAGGTCAAGAAGAAGGTCATTGCTGCTAAGTTCTACTTCCGGAACAAGGTCTAACTGATGCTGTTGGAACAGGCTGTGCAGAAATTCACTTGTGGTACTTTTCTTATCCAGCATCAGAATCGGATGTTCCAGAAGTTGTGCAAGTGAGAGATTCCGGCTTCGTAAAGAAGAAAAGGAATCATTTGCTACGAATACGTCATGGAAACGTTTAATTTTTTTTATGGTATACATATTGCTCAAATAGGAGTTCGGGTAGTTGGTGAAGATTAAATCTACTTGTCCGTTTTCTAAAAGGTCGACACATCTTATCGAAGTCTGATTAGTGACTTTGATATGTACGTTTGGAAACTCTCTGTGGAAACGTTTTAGATATGGAACAAGGAAGTAACGGCATATAGTGTCGCTTGCCCCGATACGAATCTGACCACCGCCTGCAATAGAATCAGCAATCTGGGCTTCTCCGCGTTTGATAAGATTCATGGCAGGCTCTACATGGCGCAGAAGAATCTCGCCTTCTGGAGTGAGCTGTACTTTTTTTGTACTGCGGATGAAAAGCGGCTGATCTAATTTTTTCTCCAATGCCTTTACAGACTGGCTTACTGCCGACTGTGAGATAAAAAGTTTTTTGGAAGCTTCCGAAAAACTTAAGGTTGTTGCAACATAATAGAAAACTTTATATAATTCATAATTGATGTCCATCTATATTAGTCCCCCTTATAAGTACTTATTTGATTATAAGGGATAACAATAAGTTTTACAATAGATTTTATCATAGACGAAGGGAGATTTTGGTATGAATCCGTATGTGGAACGGCTGCAGAAAGTAATTGCATTTGTTGCTGCATTTCTATTCATCATATGTTTGCTGCTTTCTAGCTTTGAATGGGCAGTTTACAAAGATGAAGATTATAAATTTTATGAAAAAGAATATGAAAAATATGAGGTGACAAAAGAGCTTGATATGGAGATGGAAGATGTTATGCATGTCACCGAAGAGATGATGGCATATCTTATCGGAGAACGTGAAGAACTCTCTGTATGGACAACCGTCGAGGGTAGGGAACAAGATTTTTTTAATGAGCAAGACCGGTTTCATATGGGGGAAGTGAGAACGCTGTTTATAGGGGGCTTGAAACTCCGCAATGGTTTGTTTTTTGTAGTTGTGGGACTTAATCTTGTTCTGATTTTTATGAAGAAGAAAAATGTATTCATAAAGATGACGTTTACGGCAGGAGCTGTCTTTCTTGGAATATGTGCAGTAGTTGGAATTGCCTGTGCCATGAACTTTACAAAGGTATTTTATCTGTTTCATCAGATTGTTTTTGATAATGAGGAATGGCTGTTTGATCCAGCTGTCGATTATATGATCCGTATGCTGCCGGAAGGGTTTTTCTTCGATATGCTGGTACGGATTGGCATGATGTTTGGTCTTTGGCTGATTGCTTTGATGGGAGCTAGTTTGGTTTATAGAATTCTTGAAAAAAAGCAAAATAAGCAATACTTATAAAACTATTAAGATATATTAATTTTATTAATGAAGGACTTTGTGATACGATAAAAATAACTAGAAATGTAAATTTAAGGAGGTCATTATGAGCGGTGTAAAACGTGTATATGTGGAAAAGAAACCCGAATTTGCAGTACAGGCAAAAGAGTTAAGGGGAGAGATTAAGAACTATCTTGGAATCGAAACAGTGACAGGTGTCAGAGTGTTGATTCGTTATGATGTGGAAAATCTTTCCGATGAGACATTTGAGAGAGCTTGCAATGGTGTATTTGCAGAGCCGCCGATAGACATTTTATATAAAGAAACATTTGAAATGGAACAGGGAGCGAAGGCGTTTTCGGTGGAATATCTTCCGGGACAGTTTGACCAGAGAGCGGATTCGGCAGAGCAGTGTGTGCAGTTTATTAAAGCAGACGAGCTTCCTGTGATTAAGTCAGCGACTACCTATGTTATCGAGGGAAGTCTGACAGACGAAGAGTTAGAAGCAATCAAAAATCATTGTATCAACCCGGTAGATTCCAGAGAAGCAGTCGAGGAGAAACCGGACACATTGGTGACTGTGTTTGAAGAGCCGGAGGATGTTAAGATTTTTGAAGGATTCAAAGACATGGAAGAAGCGAAGCTAAAGGAATTATATGATTCTTTGGGACTTGCTATGACATTTAAAGACTTCCTTCATATTCAGAATTATTTCAAAGGAGAAGAAAAACGTGACCCATCTATGACGGAAATCCGCGTGTTGGATACATATTGGTCTGATCATTGCCGTCATACGACATTCTCAACAGAGCTTACAGAGGTCACATTTGGAGAAGGAGATTATAAAGAGCCGATCGAAGCGGCGTACAAACAATACTTAAATGACCATAGTGAGATTTTTAAAGGCAGAGAAGACAAATTTGTCTGTCTGATGGATCTGGCTCTTATGGCAATGCGTAAATTGAAAAAAGAAGGAAAGCTGGAGGATCAGGAAGAATCTGAAGAAATCAACGCCTGCAGCATTGTAGTACCGGTAGAGGTAGATGGTGTAGAAGAGGAGTGGCTTGTTAATTTTAAGAATGAGACGCATAATCATCCGACAGAGATCGAGCCGTTTGGTGGGGCAGCGACTTGCCTTGGAGGCGCTATTCGTGACCCGTTGTCAGGGCGTACTTATGTATATCAGGCAATGCGTGTGACCGGTGCGGCAGATCCTACAGTTTCTGTGAAAGAAACGTTAAAAGGAAAACTTCCGCAGAAGAAACTGGTGCGTGGTGCAGCACATGGATACAGCTCTTACGGCAATCAGATCGGACTTGCAACAGGTATGGTAAAAGAAATTTATCATCCGGACTATGTGGCAAAACGTATGGAAATCGGAGCGGTTATGGGGGCAGCTCCAAGACGCGCAGTAATCCGTGAAACATCTGATCCTGGCGATATCATTATTTTGCTTGGCGGACGTACCGGAAGAGATGGCTGCGGCGGTGCGACCGGCTCTTCCAAAGTACATACCGAAGAATCCATTGAAACTTGCGGTGCAGAGGTTCAGAAAGGAAATGCTCCTACAGAACGTAAGATCCAAAGGATGTTCCGCAGAGAAGAAGTGAGTAAATTAATCAAGAAGTGTAATGATTTTGGTGCAGGCGGCGTATCTGTGGCAATTGGGGAGCTTGCAGCAGGATTGAAAGTAGACTTGGATAAGGTGCCGAAGAAATATGCGGGTCTCGATGGAACGGAAATTGCTATCTCCGAGTCTCAGGAGCGTATGGCGGTTGTCATTGATCCAAAAGATGTGCAGGAATTTTTAGGATATGCAAAAGAAGAAAACTTAGAGGCAGTAGAAGTTGCAGTCGTAACGGAAAGCCCAAGGTTGGTATTATCATGGAGAGGAAAAGAAATTGTAAATATTTCCCGTGCGTTCCTTGATACGAATGGTGCGCATCAGGAGACTTCGGTTGCGGTGGATATTCCGAACGAAGCAGACAGTCCGTTGAAGAGATTTGTAGAAGTGGGCGATGTGAGAGAAAAATGGCTTGCGACATTGCGAGATTTAAATGTATGTTCACAGAAAGGGCTTGTGGAGATGTTTGATGGTTCTATCGGTGCGGGAAGCGTATTTATGCCGCACGGAGGAAAATACCAGATGACAGAAACACAGACTATGGTAGCGAAACTTCCGGTATTAAAAGGAAAATGTGATACAGTAACGATGATGAGTTATGGATTCGATCCGTATGTATCAAGCTGGAGTCCGTATCATGGAGCGGCTTATGCGGTGACAGAATCTGTTGCAAAGATTGTTGCATCAGGCGGTGATCACAGTAAGATTCGCTTTACTTTCCAGGAATATTTCCGCCGTATGACGGAAGAACCGCATAGATGGAGCCAGCCGTTTGCAGCGCTTCTTGGTGCATACCAGGCACAGCTTGGATTTGGATTGCCATCGATCGGAGGAAAAGACAGTATGTCCGGTACCTTCCAGGATATTGATGTGCCTCCTACACTCGTATCTTTCGCAGTGGATATCGCAAAACAGCAAGATATTATCACACCGGAGTTAAAGGCAGCCGGCAATAAACTTGTATGGCTTCGTATTGACAAAGATAGCTTTAATCTTCCGGATTATGAGAAGGTAATGGAACAATATACGAAATTTACCAGTGATATCAAAGCAGGCAATGTTGTTTCTGCATATGCGCTCGACCGCCATGGAGTGATTGCGGCAGTAAGTAAGATGGCATTTGGTAATGGCATGGGAGTGAAGATAGAGCATAATATGGATGCAAGAGAATTATTTGCTCCGGCATTCGGTGATATCATTGCAGAAGTTCCGGCCAAGAGGGTTTCAAGATTAGCAATTACCTATACGGTAATCGGTGAAGTAACAGATAACAGAACATTCTCTTATGCAAATACAGAGATTGCATTGGAAGACGCAATGGCTGCATGGACAGGAACTTTGGAAAAAGTATTTGCTACAGTTTCAGCAGAAAGCAATAAAGAAATTAAGATAGAAAGCCCGTTGTATGATACAAAAGACGTTCATATTTGTACGCATAAGATTGCACAGCCAACGGTATTCATTCCGGTATTCCCGGGAACGAACTGCGAATATGACAGTGCAAAGGCATTCGAGCGGGCAGGAGCAAAGACCATTACAAAAGTATTTAAAAATATGAATGCAGCGGATATCCGTGATTCGGTGGAAGTGTTTGAAAAAGCAATTGCAAAGGCCCAGATTATCATGTTCCCAGGCGGTTTTTCGGCGGGAGACGAACCAGACGGTTCTGCAAAATTCTTTGCGACTGCGTTCCAGAATGAAAAGCTGAAAGAAGCAGTACAAAAACTGCTGCAGGAAAGAGACGGGTTGGCGCTTGGTATCTGTAATGGTTTCCAGACATTGATCAAGTTGGGGCTGGTACCTTATGGTGATGTGGTTGGACAGACTGCTGATTCACCGACACTTACTTATAATACGATTGGACGTCATGTGTCGAAGATGGTTTACACAAAGGTTGTGACAAACAAATCTCCATGGCTTATGAATGCGAAGCTTGGCGGCGTGTATACAAATCCGGCATCTCATGGAGAAGGACGTTTCGTAGCAAATAAAGAATGGCTGGATAAATTGTTTGCGAATGGTCAGGTTGCGACACAGTATTGTGATCTTGACGGAAATGTAAGCATGGATGAAGAATGGAATGTGAATGGTTCTTATATGGCGATTGAAGGTATCACGAGTCCGGATGGCCGTGTGCTTGGCAAAATGGCACATTCCGAACGCCGTGGCGATTCTGTGGCAATTAATATCTATGGAGAACAGGATCTGAAATTATTCGAGTCTGGCGTAGAATATTTCAAATAAAGATTATTCAATAAAGATATTTATAAAAATAAGAGATGACTTTATCCTGGAAAGATGATATAATGAGGCTCGAGTATAAAGGATAAAACCAAAATGGGAGGAAACAAAATGGATAATAAAGAATTTAAACCCTTTATCTCAGCCGAAAAGGTAGTGCCGGAATTTACTATTACATCATTTATTCTTGGCGTACTTCTTGCGGTTGTGTTTGGCGCGGCAAATGCGTATCTAGGATTACGAGTTGGTTTGACTGTTTCTGCCTCTATCCCGGCAGCAGTTATCTCCATGGGAGTTATTCGTGTGATTCTCAGAAAAGAGTCTATATTAGAAAATAATATGGTGCAGACAATTGGTTCCGCTGGTGAATCAGTTGCAGCCGGTGTTATTTTTACATTACCGGCGTTATTTATCTGGGCAGAAGAAGGCGTAGAAGGAATCAAGGCGCCAGGACTTATTGAAGTATTTCTAATTGCTTTTGTGGGCGGTATTTTAGGGGTTCTGTTTATGATTCCGCTTCGTAAAGCGTTGATCGTAGAAGAACATGGCGTACTTCCGTATCCGGAAGGAACTGCATGTGCAGAAGTTCTTCTTGCAGGTGAAGAGGGAGGGTCCAAAGCGTCTACGGTATTCGCCGGACTTGGAGTGGCCGCCGGTTATAAATTTATTGCAGATGGACTGAGGGTTTTCCCAAGTTCCGTAAATTATGATATCGAAGCATATAAAGGAGCGGCAGTAGGTATGGATGTACTTCCGGCGCTCGTTGGCGTAGGTTATATCTGCGGACCTAGAATTTCGAGTTATATGTTTGCGGGTAGTATTGTAAGCTGGCTGGCGCTTATGCCGTTGATCAGCCTGTTTGCCGGAGATGCGGTTATCTTCCCGGGAACAGAACCGATCAGCCAGATGGCTCCAAGCAAGATTTGGGGAAGCTATATTAAATATATCGGTGCAGGTGCCGTTGCGACAGGCGGTATCATGAGCCTTATCAAATCTTTTCCATTGATCGTAAAGACATTCTCTCAGGCAATGAAGAGTATGTCTAAGAACAAAGGAAAAGGAAACAATGAACTTAGAACAAATCAGGATTTACCGATGCAGTATATTATTGCGGCAGTTGCATTGATCGCAGTTGCAATCTGGCTGCTTCCTACTTTCCCGATTAACCTTCTTGGAGCGGTGATCGTAGTTATCTTTGGTTTCTTCTTCGCAACAGTATCGTCAAGAATGGTTGGACTTATCGGAAGCAGTAACAACCCGGTATCCGGTATGGCTATTGCAACGCTTTTGATTTCTACGTTGATGTTAAAAGCGACAGGTCTTGGCGGGGCGACAGGAATGAAAGGTGCAATCGCAATCGGTTCTATTATCTGTATTGTGGCAGCGATCGCAGGCGATACATCTCAGGACTTAAAGACGGGATTTATTGTAGGGGCTACACCTAAGAAACAGCAGTATGGCGAGTTGATCGGTGTACTTGCTTCATCAGCAGCGATTGGCGGAGTGCTTTATCTTCTGAATGAAGCATGGGGGTATGGTTCTACAGAGCTCCCGGCGCCTCAGGCAAGTATGATGAAAATGATCGTAGAAGGTGTTATGAATGCAGACCTTCCATGGGGACTTATTATTGCAGGTGCGGCAATCGCGATCGTAGTTGAAATTTTAAAAATTCCGGTACTTCCATTTGCGGTAGGTATGTACCTTCCATTTTCATTGAATGCGGCAATTATGGTTGGCGGTCTTGTAAGACTGGTCGTAGATAAAAAACGCGGCATGTCAGAGGAGAAGAAGAAAGCTTGTGTTGACAGAGGTATTCTGTATACATCCGGTATGATTGCCGGAGAAGGCATTGTCGGAGTCTTGCTTGCAATCTTTGCGGTTATTAAGATTGGAGATAAAGACTTAAGTACAATAATCAATATCTCTGAAATATTCTCTGTTGGTCAGGCCGCAGCGATTGTAATCTTTGCGGTAGCAGTTGTTGGAACATTACTGAAAGTAACTATTTTTTCAAAAGAGAATAAAAGCAAGTAAGAATGGTTAAAAATGTGCATGCAGCTTTTTAAAGGCTGCATGCTTTTACTATCAGACGAAAAAGCAGTATATTGCATGGAAAGGGTAGAAAATATGGCTAAGATAGGAAAGAAAAAGGACAATTATCTGGATTATGTATTTGAAAAGAACCCGGTAATAGAATGGCATGAGCGAGAAGACGGAATCATTTGCATTTGTGTAGCGTGGAAAGGTTTTTATAATAAGATTGCGCAGAAGGTGTTTAAGAAACCAAAGAAGAGTGAGATCGCAATGGATGTACTTGGCAGTTTTGTGTGGAAACAGTTGGATGGGAAGAAAAATATATTTGAGGTTGGAAAACTTGTAAAAGAGGAATTTGGGGATCGGGCAGAACCTGTTTATGGAAGACTGATCAAATTTGTTGAAATTATGAGGGATAACAAATATGTTGTTTTGAAAGAGGAAAAGAAACATGATTAGATACGTTGCGTATGTCCTTATGTTTGCGGTTATGGGGGCGGTCATTTATGTATGGGGTCTCAAAAAAGCGCAGAATCAGTCTGTGGAGCTTGCAGGAAGACTTTATGCAAAGTGCGAAAAGCTGGTATGTAAGAAATTGAAGGAAAAAGAATTTTTGCAGAAATCAGAGATTGAGAAGGTTATTGCAAATGTTCAGGTGGGGCAGTTTTTCAGTAAAAATAAGCTGGCTGTTACGAATCCGAAACAATTTATCAATGTGTTTTTGGAGTATGAGATAAAAAAAGATGTGTTGGAAGAACGCATGGAAAAAGGCAAAAAAGTATATTGCCTGAAGAAAAAATAGTAATAGAATGAAATGAAAATATTGACATATGAACATATTTCCTTTAGGATAGTAAAGGGTAAAAGCAGTATAACATTATCAGGAGGTCAAAAGTTATGTCATATGTAGATGAAGTAATTGAATTAGTTGTGAAAAAGAACCCTGCAGAGCCTGAGTTTCATCAGGCAGTGAAAGAGGTACTGGAATCTCTTAGAGTAGTGGTGGAAGCAAATGAAGAGAAATTCAGAAAAGACGCATTATTAGAGAGACTTGTGGAACCTGAAAGACAGCTGAAATTCCGCGTACCATGGGTAGACGACAAAGGCCAGGTACAGGTAAACACCGGTTACCGCGTACAGTTCAACAACAGCATTGGACCTTACAAAGGAGGCTTAAGGCTTCATCCTTCCGTAAACCTTGGAATCATCAAATTCCTGGGATTTGAACAGATTTTCAAAAACTCTCTCACAGGACTTCCCATCGGCGGCGGCAAAGGCGGTTCCGACTTCGATCCCAAAGGAAAATCCGACCGTGAAGTTATGGCGTTCTGCCAGAGTTTTATGACAGAGCTCTGTAAATACATCGGCGCAGATACCGACGTTCCTGCAGGAGATATCGGAACAGGAGCCAGAGAAATCGGCTACATGTTCGGCCAGTTCAAAAAAATCCGCGGAACTTATGAAGGCGTGCTCACCGGCAAAGGCCTTTCCTACGGCGGCTCTCTGGCCCGTACGGAAGCTACCGGATACGGCCTGCTGTACCTGACCGAAGAAATGCTTAAATGCAACGGACACGACATGAAGGACAAAATCATCTGCGTATCCGGCTCCGGAAATGTGGCTATCTATGCAACCCAGAAAGCACACCAGTTAGGCGCCAGCGTAGTCACTGTCAGCGACTCCACCGGATGGGTATATGATCCGGAAGGCATTGATGTGGCACTGCTGAAAGAAGTAAAAGAAGTAAAACGTGCGCGTCTCACCGAATATGCGGCAGCAAGACCCGGCGCAGAATATCATGAGGGCAGAGGCGTATGGAGCGTAAAATGTGATATTGCCCTTCCATGTGCAACCCAGAATGAACTGCTTTTGGATGACGCAAAAGCTCTGGTGGCAAACGGATGTATTGCAGTTGCAGAAGGCGCTAACATGCCCACCACACTGGAAGCAACCGAATATCTGCAGCAGAATAAAGTATTATTTGCTCCCGGAAAAGCTGCAAACGCCGGCGGCGTAGCCACCTCCGCACTGGAAATGAGCCAGAACTCCGAACGCCTGAGCTGGACTTTTGAAGAAGTAGACAGCAAACTTCAGGGTATCATGGTAAATATTTTCCATAACCTGGACAATGCCGCAAAACGTTATGGCAAAGAAGGCGACTACGTGGCAGGAGCAAACATTGCCGGATTTGAAAAAGTGGCAGAAGCCATGATAGCTCAGGGCGTATAATTACCCAGGACCTATGCCAAAAATGATACCGGAATATTCCTGCATTTTTAAAACAGCATAAATTCTGTTTCTGACACAAGTACACAGATTTGCCCTGAGGGATACCAGGCCTGCCTGGAAATTCTTCCGGGCGGTCACACAGTAACTTCTCTGTGCCCGGGAATGGGTGCATGTGTCAAAAGAGTGCGTTGTACCTGCTCTGTACCATATATTGATGTGGAAATTCATCTGCAATAGCAATATATGGTATGAGCTCTGCACCCGGCTCTCTTTTCTTTCCTATATACATAATTTTCATGCTCCATTCGGACCATATCCTCTGATTTTCAAAAAATCAGCATCCTTTCATTTGTCCGGGATTTTCACTCTGATTTCTCCTTTCGCCCATGAACCTTTACTTCAAATGCTTCCAGAACCTGTCGCAGGTTGTGGTCAATTCTGTTCCTGCATTCCTGTTTCAAATGTCATTTCATCAAAAATACATCTATCGCCACCAAAATACTCAAATATTGGTCTAACATAATCCTTATTTTTGCTACTATGAGATAAAAAAATTTTGTCCATATTTATTTTCCCTCCATTGTCCTTTTAATAACAAAATACTAAAACATACAAATTTCAAATTAACAAATGTCGATTCTGTCTATTATAAAGAAACCGTCTTACTTCCATGATTGGGGAAACATCTTCATCATCGATCACTACATAATAGATTATAAAATTATCAACGTAAATACGGTAATAGGCATATTTCCGCTCCCGGATGGAGTGATATGGCTCAAAGGATTCTGCTACCGGAAGCCTCTCCAGTATGGCTTTCTCAACTTTATCCAACAGGTCACTGGCAGCTTTTGGGTTTTTCAGCTTTTCAGCGATATACGTTATCTTTTCGTCAAGATCCTCATAAAAAAGCGGCAGGTAACGTAACCTGTATTTCTTATCATACATTTATTTTCCTCCGAAGGCTCCCAAACACTTCCTCATGGGTCATTCTTCTGCTGTCCTCTGCTGCTGCCCGGTCTGCCTCGTCCAGTGCCGCCTCTATGCCATCTGTAAGCTGGGAATACATGTCCAGGCTGAGAACCACCATAGCGCCATATCCGTTTTTTGTAAGGTATACTGGCTCCCCTTCATTCACAAGCCTTTCAATGTCCGGGAATTTATTTCTAAGGTCTGAAACAGGTCTGATCTGTATCATATATCACGCCTCCTTATCTTAATTCTATCATAATTTTATCATTTCTTTTATTCTACCTGATTATACATCAAAATGCAATGAAAACAGGGTGTTTATTTAACAAAAGGTCTGGCATGAAATTGGCACAATTCCGCACAAAATTGGCACGGTTCTGCTCTTTCCCCGTAAATAGGCCGTGGACAGTGAATATATCGTAGCAGCTGATATTTTCCAGGACAGAAACGATGTATGGACACTGGTCCCATTTCTGAAGGCAATGGAAGAAAAACTGGGATTACGGTACCCAAGTGTAACAGCGGGTTCAGGCTACGGAAGTGAAGAAGGTTACAGCTTTTTAAGGGAAAACAGACAGAAACCTTATATCAAACCGCAGGCCTATGGGAAATGGAAAAAGCGCAACTTTAAAAAAAATATCAGCAAACGTGAAAACATGGGATATGATGAAAAAGCTGACACATACACCTGCCATGCCAGGAAATCATTGTTTCCTCTTTTTACTAAAAAGCAGAAAAGTAAAAGTGGCTACGAACCGGAAGTAACTGTTTACGAATGTGAAGACTGCGGAGGATGCCCTTATAAAGAAAAATGTACCAAAGCAAAAGGCAATAAGCGGTTATATATTTCCAAAAGTTTTCTGGAGAAGCGGCAGGAACCTTACGAAAATATCCTGAGTGAAACAGGGATCAAATATCGGATGAACCGCTCCATTCAGGCCGAAGGAGCATTTGGCGTTCTGAAAAATAATTATGAATCCCAAAGATTTCTGCTTCGTGGGAAAACAAAAGTAAAACTAGAAATTCTTTTGCCCTGCATAGGGTATAACATCAATAAGCTACATAAAAAAATACAAAAAGAACGGACAGGAAGCCATCTGTTTGCAGTGAAAGGAACAGCTTAAATCCATGGAAACAGGGATCGTTATTAAAGTACGCCAACCAAAATCCAGCAGATTTTCTTGAAACAGGAAAACGCTGGATTCTTTGTTAGTAGAAATAGAGCAGGAGTATCGCCCAATCATCTGATTTGATGATTTTGCGACACCCCTTATTTAAAGGAGATCCACAAATTGAGACCGAAAAACAAACTGCAGACACCTGCCCCGGCAGGTAAAAAGCCTAAAGCCAGGTTCTCCCCTGCGAAGGCCTCCTACTATGTATTCCTGGGTTTTATGATGTTCCTGATGGCCACGCAGCCGGTCTATGCCTCGGATGTATGGACGAAGGCCACGGAGATCATGAAGGACGTCTACAACCAGATCGTGCTCATCTCCACCGTGGCCGCCATCGTCACCGCTTCGGTGGCCCTTTTGATGATGAACTTCTCCCGCTCCGGCCGCACGGTGGACGAGAGCCGCGCATGGCTGAAGCGCATCTGCATCACCTGGGCGATCTTAAACGGCCTGGGGTTCATCATGGCCTACATCACTCCGTTCTTTGCGGATGGCAAGTGGAATGGCTGACCGCCGGAAAGGAGTGAGCATTTATGGGTATTTTAGACGGCATTGTGGAATGGATCGCCGAACAGGTGATGAACGGCCTTGACCTTGTGACCACCTCGGTCCTGGGGGCGCTTGGCTGTGACATGGCCGTATTCCTCCGCTACTTCCCCGCCGCCGAGACCATGTATAAGGTCTTTGTGGCGCTGGCTATCGGCATCATCCTCTTAAACTGGGTATGGCAGCTGTTCAAGAACTTCGGTTTAGGCATCGGCATTGAGGCAGAGGACCCGGTAGACTTAAGCATTACGGCAAGCTTTAACAGCCTCACCGCACATGCGCAGGAATATCTGCGCACACAGGGCGGGCATAATTACTTTGCCTTAAACGAAGCCATGGTGCGGGGGACTTATGAGAATGTTAAGCATCATATAGAGGTGTTTAACTGTGAAAATTGATTTAGGCTGGCCAGTGGGCTTGTCTTTGCATAAAGACACTCATGGGAAGAATATACTGAAGAAAATCAGTGCAAAGAGAAATTCTTTATGGCAAGGACAAAAGACAGGGCGCGGCAGTCCCTTGGGGAGGTATCTGCACCTCTTTTCCGCACTGCTACTTATGCCAGGCTTTCTGTTGAAAGCAGCCTGTCGGAGAGTGGCTCAATCCAAAGCCAGCAGATGCTGATGCGGGATTATCTGAAAGAAAAGAAGGAATTTTATCTGGTGGGGGAATATAAAGAAATGTAAAATGCTTATTTGATACAAAGGGAATAGGCAGAGTATTGTGAAAATAGGTGAAAACAAGGGATTCCGGCACAGTGGGTGTTGCTGGGAGCCCTTGTTTGTTTTAGGGGCTGTTTTATGGGGTGCGGGGGCAGCGCTTACAAGTGGCCCAAAGGCGCCCCCCCTGGAGCCGCGTTTGAACCCCTTGTTGCCCCATTTGCACCCCCTTACATATTGGGGAAACGGAGCCTTTGACGGTAGATTTAGACGCCCCAATATGATAAAATAAAGTCCTAAAAAACAGTAAAACGAGGTATCATAGCTGTATGGTGGCAGAAACGATTTTGATTGTAGATGATGAACAGGAAATTACGGATCTTCTGGAAATATATTTGAAAAACGAAAACTATGTTGTGGGCAAATGTTACAGCCCTCTGGACGCACTGGCCTTTCTGGAAAAGGAACCGGTAAGTTTAGCAATATTGGATGTGATGATGCCGGGGATAGACGGGTTTACACTCTGCCAAAAGATAAGGCAGAAATATCTGTTCCCCATTATTATGCTGACCGCTAAATCGGATGACATTGCCAAAATTCAGGGCCTGTCTTTAGGCGCTGATGATTATATTGTCAAACCGTTCAATCCGTTAGAGGTGGTAGCGCGGGTAAAAACACAGCTCCGGCGCTATAAGCAGTACAATGTAAATCCGGCAGGCACGGATGGGCCGGCAGAATATGATAATAAGGGGCTTTATATCTGCCCTGCCAGCCATAAATGTACTTTGAATGGAGAGGTGCTCTCACTTACCCCTTTTGAGTTTCACATCCTTTGGCACCTGTGCAAGAACCGTGGAAGGGTGGTATCGGCGGAAGAGCTGTTTGAAACCATCTGGGGCGAGGAATTTTTGGAAAGCAACAATAACACTGTAATGGCCCATATTGCCCGGATAAGGGAAAAGATGGATGAGACGCCGCGGAAGCCAAAATATATTAAAACAGTCTGGGGGGTGGGGTATACCATTGAGTAAGCACACAGGCAAAGAAACTGGGGCTAGGGATTTTCAAAAGAGGCTTGCACTAAGGACAACAGTCCAGTTTCTCACAGTTACCATTGTTTTTGAGGTGGCCTATATTCTGCTTAATTTGCTGTTTTTGATAATAATGGGTGCAACAAACCTTGACCAGACGGAAGCGTTTCAGTGGTTTAAGCCATTTATGGTTCCTGTTATGGGGGTAGTGTCAGTGGTGGGATGCGGATACATTTCTTATCGTTTTATGCTCCGGCCTTTAGAGCATTTAGAGGAAGTTTCAGAGGCGGCAAAAAAGCTGGCACAACCTACCGATGCCCCGATTATGCTTTCCGGCAGCCTCAAAAGCATAGAGGATGGCCTGAACAGGGTGCGGCAGCAGGCGCTGGAAAGCCAAAAGGATGCCCAGGTTAAAGGACAGCGCAAAGAGGATTTGCTGGTATATCTTGCCCATGATTTGAAAACCCCCCTTACAAGCGTTCTCGGATATTTAAAGCTGATTGAGGATCAGCCGGAAATCACGCCGGAGCTGGTCCACAAGTATAGCGGAATTGCCAGAAAGAAAGCCCAGCGTTTAGAAGAACTTATCAACGAATTTTTTGAGGTCACCCGGTTCAGCACACACAAATTGTCATTAGAGCAGGTACAGACCCATTTAAGCCGGATGCTCATGCAGATTACCTATGAATTTAACCCTATTCTTGTGGAAAAAGGGCTGGAATGGGATTTGCAGATTGCGGAGAATGTTGAAATCATGTGTGATGCGGATAAATTGGAACGGGCCGTTGATAACCTGGTCCGCAACGCAGTCAGTTACAGTTATCCAAATACGAAAATTTTCTTTTCTATGGAACAAACAAGTGACAGTATCAGGATCTGTATCCAAAATAAGGGGCCTGCAATACCGCCTGAAAAGTTGGGGCGGATATTTGAACAGTTTTACCGGCTGGATGCTGCCCGTTCTTCCGGTACAGGAGGCGCTGGGCTGGGACTGGCGATTGCAAAAGAAATCATCGAACTGCACCATGGGACGATTGGTGCATACAGTGAGGGGGAGAATATCCAGTTTGTGGTCCGGCTTCCCCTGGACAGTCAGAAAATCGCAAGAATTTAGTCACAAAGAAATCATGTACCACTCATAATAAACGAAAGCACTATTTCCCCTGCCTTGATATACTTTCAATATTAAGGCAGGGAATTTTTATGTTAGGAGGGTCCAAAATGAAAAAACTAATGGCCTTTTGTTTTATTATCCTCTTTAGTGTCCTATCAGCGTTGTCTTGTTTTAACTTTGCCTTTGACCCGCTGGACCGGATAGAGGGGGATAAAATTACCATCACCATTGAAAAGCCAAAAAACATAAGCAACAGGGATTTTCTTGCAGAAATTGACCATGCGCTGGAGGTGGCCAATGGGGACTTGATGCTGCGCCGGGTTGAAAATGTGGGTGGTAAAGCCCATTATCAATACTTCAAAACCAGCCATACCACAGATTTTTTGGACATCAGCACCAAGGCAGGTGGCAGGCACCTGGAAAGCGGGGAATGTATTTCTACCACAGAGCCTGCCGGATATACCGTATATCGGCTAAACGCTCCGGGGCTTATGCAGGATATTTCTTTATACCCATGGGCTGATGCAAGGCAGTATGACCTTTCTGCAGCTACTTATTATGTGAAAATGGGCCAGCAATCTGCTGTAATAGACGTTCTCAGGCAGCTTGGATACAGCGTCACGGCCAACCCGGCAGCCTATATTTCCGGCCAATTTTCTGTTTTGCTTTTCGGCTTTGTCCCGGCCTTTATGCTGGTGGCAAGCATGGCCTTTTACGTCCTGGCTGGCGGGAAAAAGAATGTCCTTAAGAAAATGGAGGGTTATAAGGCCCGCGACATCTTAGCGGATAATGCCAGGGAGATATTCCCGATATTTGCAATCAGCTTCCTGGCGGTTAAAATGGTTAATTTGATGGTAGCTGGGGCGTTGTACCAAACTGCGTTACCGCAATATATCCTGTTTTCCCTGCCGGACATTGCTATTTTGGCAGCTGTAGCCTTGGCAGGCTGGATACTTTCAGCATTACTCATCCGCAGGCAGAACGGTACCGGATATATCAAGGGCCGTGTCCCAAGACGGGGGATATATGTTACAACCATTCTGGCAAAAGGGGTATTCGTTGCTTTTATCATCTTTTTCCTGTCCATTGCTGCCCGTAATGCTGCCATTTCGTATCATACGGTGCAGGCGTCACAGTTCCTTGCGGATAAGGTGGAGGGATATGTGACGGTCCCGGTTAACACAAGCAATGCTTCTGCGCAAAATCTGGCTGAAAACTACAAAGCCTTTTATTTAGCTACAGTGGGGCGCTACCAGGGTATTTTGGTGGATTCTGGCAATTACGAATATAACCTGATTAGCGGGCGCACACCGGCAGAAGAGTTTGGCCAGACATCCATTACGGTCAACCGCAACTATCTGGACTTTAACCCGATTTACCATAGGAACGGGAGCCTGGTCACCGGCGGGCAGCTTTCTGATACCGGCGTTTATGTGCTGGTTCCTGCATCAAGGGAACAGGAAAAAGAAACATGGCGTGGCTATGTCCAGAGGGCCTACGGAATGGAGGCAGTCTTTATTCCTTATGACGAAGAGGCCAGTAAAATCTATTCTTACAACGCCAATACAGGCACAGGAAATTATGGCGCATTAGGGGATCCGGTTATTTTAGTGATAGGGGATGAACAAATAGATGGCATCTTTGCCCTAAGCTATTGTTCTAAAGGGGCTTATTTTCTAAATGTTCCCGGAGAAGACGCTTATACGGAGCTGCTGCCGGTTTTGCAGGAAACCGGGATTGCCCCGGTGACGCTGGGACTGCCCTCGGTTGCGTCTACTTTTTCAGAAACCGTCAATCACCAGCGGCAAATGCTGGCGCTCTATGGTACGCAATCGGTGATACTGCTGCTGGGGCTAATCTGCCTGTGTATCTTCAGTGCGGGACTGTACTGTGAAAATTATAAAAGAAAAATTGCCTGCTGTCTGGCGGAAGGATATTCCCTGCTGCACTGTATCCAAAAGCATTTGGCAATTGCCCTCATTTATTATGTTTGTGTAGTTGCGGTGCTTCATTTTGCCAGCAGGGAAATGAGGGTATCCCTGAATTATCTGCTTCTGCCTGGGGCTTTTGCTGGCGAGCTGGTAATCACCCTGGCCATCAGCCGGGGATATGCAAAAGAAAACCTTTATCAAATTATGAAAGGAGCTGAATGATATGGCAGACATTATCTTATCCAATATCTGCAAAAAGTTTGGCGGCAAAACCCTGTTTAAAAATTTTTCCCTGAAGGTTGGGCGGGGAGAATTTCTTGCTATTATGGGGGAAAGCGGTGCAGGAAAGACAACTTTACTGAATATGATGAGCCTGCTGGAACGTCCGGACAGCGGGAACATTGTCCTTTGCGGCCAGAAGAACCCGGATTTTTCCTCCCCCACAGCGGTCAGCCTGCGCCGCCGCCATATCTCATATTTGTTTCAAAATTACGGCCTGATTGATACGGAAACTGTGGAAAGCAATATGCGCACCGCAACGCACTTTAAGGCCATCAGCAGTAAAAAAGAACGGCTTTTGATTGCAGGTGCGCTAGGAAAGGTAGGATTGCAGGGATATGAAAAGAGAAAGGCCTACACATTAAGCGGCGGGGAACAGCAGCGTGTGGCACTGGCAAAGGTAATTGCCAAATCCCCACAGATTATTTTTGCTGATGAGCCCACTGGCAGCCTGGATGGACGCAACAGGGACTATGTGTTGGAGATCTTGCAGGAGCTTAACTGCCAGGGGAAAACGATCGTTGTTGTTACCCATGATCCTTATGTAAATGAATGTGCCAGCCGCCACATCATGTTAAAAAACGATGCTTCCCTCCCCAAATGCCAGGAGGGCGAAAATACATGGAATGGCTTTTCCGGTGTCTCCTGATAGAATAAATAAAAGATGGGACATATGCAGTGCGTAAGCTGAAGGCATTTGAAAAAGGAAACCCTGCCATTTCTGCAGGCATGATACTTTTCAGGGGACAGGATTTTAAGAAAAACTTTAAGGGCGTTTTGATCATTTGGCATCAATGCCCCGTTATTATTGATATATACAAATCTGTTAAGGAGAGGAGCTGATAGCATTGTGGATAGGGAAGAGGGGCGTTCCATGGAAGAAGTACCTTCCGATGATGACCTGGTAGGACGGATAAGGCTTGGTGATGAAAAAGCGGCTGAGGAATTGATCAAACGTTATTATACATCCATCTTGTATTATTGCAAAAGACAGTGCTTTAACTGGGAGAGGGCAGAGGATCTGACGCAGGAGACTTTTTTGAAGCTGTTTAAAAATCTGCCAGGGTATAAAGGGAAAAGAAAATTTAAGGCATATTTATATACGATAGCAAAGCATCTGTGTATTGATGAAAGCAGGAAAATAGAAGTTTATCCATTGGAAAATGAAGAGGAAATCAGGGATACAAGTGATGGGATGCGCCAAATAGAGGATAAATCAGAAATAGATTATCTCTTAAAGGTTTTATCACCGGAGCAAAGAGAAGCGGTCATTTTACGGTTTGGGGAGCAGCTTTCCTTTTGGGAAATCGCAAAGGTAATGGGATGCAATTTGCGCACAGCACAGAGCAGGGTTAGGAATGCCCTGAAAATTATGAGGAAGGAGCAGGAAAATGGGAGGTAAGGAGTTAAAGAGGTATTTGCAGCAGTCCTTACGGCAGGGGCCAGGACTGGAAAAGAAGCCTGATGGAAATGGGGCCAGGATGAAAGAAACGATAAATTTATGTACTGAAATAATGCGGGAACAGAAATTGGGGCAAAAACCCCAAGAAGAACCAAGAACAGGTTTTATCCAGTATTTATCAGATATTTTCCGTTTTGAGGGGATATCTATATTGGGGTTACAGGCGCTTGTATTATTTACCGTGTGCCTGAAAATTTCTACAATAGAAGATATTCCCCAATATATACCGGTTTTCATGCCCCTGTTTGTACTGGCAGCCATGCCGGTTATGTTCAGATGCCAGTATTATGGGATGAGTGAACTGGAAGCTGTTACAAGGGCTTCCGGTTCACAGATTCTATTGGCAAAACTGGTTCTGGCCGGGGCAGCAAATCTTGTATGCATCACAGTCCTTATTTCTTTTGGGGTACATCTCCAAGATTCGTGCAGGGAAATAGGGCGGATGATTTTATACTGCCTGGTTCCCTATTTGGTCTGCATGGCCAGTATGCTGCGCCTGATTCGGCTGCGTAGGAAAGAAAACATACAAATATGCACAGTATTAGTGCTTGGTTCCTGCCTGTGCTGGGGAGTACTGGCAAAGACTATGCCGTGGCTGTATGAAGCGTCTGCCTTTGGCATATGGATCGTTGCTTTTTTGTTTTTTGCGGTGTTTTTTATAAAGGAAATTTGCTTTATCATAACAACAAGAAAGGAAGGGAAAATATATGGAATTATCAATTGACCGTTTGACAAAGCATTACGGAAGTAAAATAGCGGTAGATTGTGTCAGTGCAACTTTAAAACCGGGAGTCTATGGGCTTTTGGGAGCCAACGGCGCTGGAAAGACAACGCTGATGCGGATGCTGTGTGCCATTTTGGAAGCAACATCGGGAGAGGTTCTTTTGGATGGAAAGGAAGTAACCTCTATGGGTGCCGATTATAGAAATGTATTGGGGTATCTTCCGCAGGATTTTGGGTATTATCCGGGTTATACTGCAAAGGAATTTTTGATGTATATTTCTGCCCTTAAGGGGATACCAAAGGACATTGCCCAAAAAAGGACGGGAGAATTATTAGAGGAGGTAGGTTTAGGTGAGGCTGCCCATAAGAAACTAAGGACTTTTTCCGGCGGTATGAAGCAAAGGGTAGGAATTGCACAGGCATTGCTTAATAACCCGGAAATTCTGGTCTTGGATGAGCCGACAGCGGGATTAGACCCCAAAGAGAGGGTGCGTTTCCGCAACCTGCTTTCCGATTATGCAGGAGATAAAATTGTGATTCTGTCTACACACATTGTTTCTGATATTGAGGCAATAGCGGATGAAGTCCTGCTTATGAAAAAAGGGAAATTTGTATTACAGGGCAGTGTCCCTGATTTAATTAAAAAAGCGGAGGGAAAAGTTTGGGAGCTTACGGTGCCGCAGGAAGATGCAAGAAAGTGGCAGGCAAAATCAACGGTTGCAAATTTAAGGCATGAGGGCAGGCAGGTGGTGCTGCGTATCATTTCAGGGCATATGCCGGATGGGATGGCTGTTCCATGTGAAGCAACCTTAGAAGACTTATATCTATATTATTTCCCCACAGGGCAGGAAGGAGTGAAGTAACTATGGAACTATTTTTGTCGGAACATAAAAAACTATGGCGGAGGGCTGGCACAAAAATAAGCGTTTTCGTGTGTTTCCTGTATCTGGTAGTATTCGGGAGTATCCTTTCTTTTCAGTGGTTTAATTTTGGAAGCAAAGTTGATTTTACAAGCTCTGATTTCGGGAGAAATTTCAATGGATATGCCGCTATAAGAGACCGGCAGGAGTATGCGCTTTCATTTGGGGGAGACTTAACTGACGGATCCCTGCAACAAATAGTACAAGATTACCAGCAAATGGAAGCGGCTGATAGCAAAAGGGCATGGGATTTAACTGACTGGGCCATTCTCAATGATTGGCTGAGAAATTTGTGGCCTGAACTTCATGAGCCGGGAAGCTATCAGGTTGCTATCAGCTATTTTGAACCGGAAAAATTGACCGATTTTTATGGAAGAAGGCAACAGGTCCTTGAAAAATATCTGGAAAATAATAATCAGACGGGGAAAGAAAAGGAATATTTACTGCAAATAGATGAAAGGGTAAGTAAACCATTTTATTATGGATGGATACAAGGCTGGCAAAATCTCCTGAGTAAGACGATTGATTTATCGGCAAAGTCAATGGCACTGTTTCTTGCGATTGTTTTGTCCACATTGTTTGCCGGAGAATGGCATGACAATACAAGCTTATTAGTACTGACAACAAAAAACGGACGGAAAAAAATTGCTTTTGCTAAAATAGTTACCGGCCTGGTGTTTACAGTGGAATTATTTGCAATGGTTGCAATTTGCGGTATTGTATCGCAGCTTTTCTTTATGGGGACTACCGGGTGGGATATGCCGGTTCAGATGATTAAACTTACTGCAATTGCACCTATGAACATGGTGCAGGCAGAAATTTATGAGTGGGCATTTACACTGCTTGGGATGGCCGGATATGCCGGGATTGTTATGCTAATATCTTCGGCTGTAAAAAGTAATGTGCTTGCATTAATTCTTAGCCTGGCAGTTGTATATGTTCCAACGGTAATTGAACCGTATCTTCCCGGCGTATTACTGAAAACGTTAAGTTTCATTCCATTAGTGGGAAGTGGGACTGATATTTTCCGGACATATACATTCCATATCTTTGGAAAATATATCTGGTCGCCATATCTGATGATTATCGTCCCTGTGCTGGTTGGTATTGCGTGTATGCTGCTTGCTGTGAGGGAATGGGCAGGGAAAGTGAAACCAAGGGGCAATGGCAGAAAACAGGTGAAAGGAATACATGATGTAAAAGGCTGAAAGGGAGAGGCTTATAGAAGAAGGGGAGAAAATGCCGGAAAAAATGGCAGTCCTATTACCTTTTGCCGATATATAGGTTATAAAAGAATTTGCAAGGCGTGGGTATTTCCATCTATTTATAATGGTGAACTGGCACGCCTGAAAAAGGAGTATGGGGAAAATGTAAAGGGAACCGGGGCGGCTGTGGGCAAGAGATGAGTTGGAGGATAAAAGGAATGGAAAATATGCGGGAAAGTATTAAAGGCAGGTACGGCAATGAGATTTTAGGGAAAGTGTTCCAATATTTTATGAGGACAATCCTGCATTTACAGGATAGCGGGATTGAAAAACTGCCATTGCAGAATGACTATGATTACTAAAACTTCCTTCGGCAGTTCCATCCCATCCAGCCTGCCGGAGTATTCGTCCGGCTTGCGGATGGCCGCCTGGTATTTTCGGATTTTGAGGTTTGGTGGGGTTCACCGGAATGGCTGGTGAACCCCATTAGTTTTGCCTGTTTGTTTGCGAAATTTGTGCCAGGCAAAAAATCTACTGATGATTCGCCTGTGGAGTGAACATAATTTTTCCATAAGGTATTGACTATTCCCTTGGGGGTTAGTTTATCATATTTTTGGAGGTGAGAATATGCTGATCAATGAAGTGTGCAGGGAATGTTCCTTAACCAAAAAGGCTATTGAGTATTATATCGGGCAGGGGATTGTTGTCCCAGCCATACAGGAGAATGGGTACCGCAGTTTTTCAGATGAGGATATTGCTGTTTTGAAAAAAGTTTCTGTTTTAAGAACCCTGGGATTATCGGTTGCAGATATCCATGATGTCTTATCGGACAAGGATGCGGCGGCGTTAAATGAAGTTTACCACAGGAAGGCTGTGCAAATGTTTCTCCAACAGGAAAAGCAGGAGCTGATTCAGGAGCTTGCGTCAAAACATGATTGGGAACAGATACAGGGCAGCCTCCATCGGCTTCAAAAAAAGCAGATGGTTTTGGAACGCCTGACAGATGCCTTTCCGGGATATTACGGAAAATTCCTCTGCCTGCATTTTGCACCCTATCTTAATTGTCCGGTTTTGACAGATACACAGCAGGAGGCGTTTGATGCAATCATCGCTTTTCTGGACAGTGCTGATTTTGATATTCCGGATGATCTGAAAGGGTATCTTGACGAGATAACCCTGAATCTTGGCAGTGGATTTATGGAAGCTGCATCATCCAGTATAAATGAGGCTGTCAGTGAAACAGAAAAATACATTGCAGACCACCATGAAGAAATTGAAAGCTATCTTGCATATAAACGTTCCGAAGAATATGAAACCACGCCGGCTGGACGTCTGGAAAAGGAACTGCGCCGATTCAACAGTATGAGCGGATACAATGACATATTTATTCCGGCAATGTGCCGGTTAAGTGAATCTTATGGAAAATACCAGGAAGGATTATCGGCAGCAAGTGAAATGCTTTCACAAAAATATCCGGAGCTGGAATAATATACGGACAAAGGAGCTTGAAAGTATATACGGGGAGGTTCTATATGGAAAATATTTTAGAAATATCAAAATTAAATAAGTCTTACACGGATTTTTCATTGACAGATGTTTCATTTTCCCTGCCGGATAACAGCATCACTGGATTTATAGGTGTCAATGGTTCGGGAAAAACAACTACAATCAGGTCTGTTTCAGGGCTGGTAAAATTCGATTCCGGAACCATTAAGTTATTTGGACAGGACATGAACAGAAACACAAAGGAACTCAAAGAACGTGTCGGCGTTGTATTGGATGAGGGCGGATTTTATGAAGAATTCAGTATGTCTGAAATGAAAGGGATTGTAGCCCCGGCTTATAAAAACTGGCAGGAACGGGATTATAATGATTACATGGAGCAGTTTGGCTTGGACCCTAAACAAAAAATTTCCACATTGTCAAAGGGCATGAAGATGAAATTCTCTTTGGCACTGGCTTTATCGCATGAAGCAGAGCTTTTGATCATGGATGAACCCACAAGCGGGCTGGACCCCTTCATCCGCAGCCAGATGTTAAAAATACTGGCAGATTACATGAAAAAGAGTGGCAGGGCTGTTTTCTTTTCAACCCATATCACTTCCGATTTGGAACAAATTGCAGACAGGTTGATACTCATTGATAACGGACGAATCCTTTTTCAGGAAAAAAAGGATACTCTACTTGAAACATACAGGATTGTAAAAGGTGATAACCGTTTACTGAGCACAGAAAGCAAGAAACTGTTCTTAAGTCTGAATCCAATGGACCGTAGTTTTATAGGATTAACTAATAGGCCGAAAGAGATTGCCGAGATTATGCCGGACGCTTTAATGGAACGCCCGGCAATCGAAAATATTATGCTTGGAGAGATAGAAAGGGGGAATGCATCATGGCAACTTTAATAAAAAAAGATTTTTTGCTGTTAAAAAAATATGTGCTGTTCATAATTGTAATTTTGTTTGCTCTGCCTGTAGCACTTTCTGCAAAATCAAGTGAAGCAAATTTAGCCCGGCCAACATTGGCTTTTGCTTTTGAAGTCATTTATTCTGAATTTCTGATATGCCGGTATTTGGCAATGAAAGAATACCAATATCCAAGTGCTGCAAGTTTTTTATGTACACTGCCCTACACAAGGAATATGCAGGTTGCCAGTAAATATTTGATGTACTTGATTGTGTTTGTTTTTTGTTGTGGGGCATATTGGATCGATACATTGTTTGTTCCAAATTTAGTCAAACTTAATTTAAAGTTGATGATACCGCTTTTGCTTGCCGCTTCCGTTCTTTATAGTATTTATATGCCTGTACAGTATCAGTTTGGATATGATAAATCAAAATTTATATTTATGTTTCTGCTGATTGTTTTTCCGTTGTTGATTGCCAATACAAATATGACAATGGTTATGGAAATTTTATCAGGGATAACTTTTCCCGTAATGCTGATATTGGCATTAGCGGCGCTGGCTTTATCTGTAATGATATCTTTAAAAATATTTAATAGGAAGGAATTATAAAGGGAAAAATGGATGGACATAAAATATTCAAAAACGCAGCTATACCTGTCATCTTGATGATCATAGGATTATACCATTATACACAGAATCTGCTTTTATCAATAATTGCCGGAATAGGGATTTACGCAACCGCTTCCTCCATAGACAGATTCATAAAAAAGAGGTGACGCTATGCTGGGACAGGGTAGTACAAGAAGGTACAACCAGCTTGCGGTTGATCTTTTGAAGAAAATACTTAACAGGCATTACTTGCCGGGAAGTAAACTTCCATCGACAAGGGAACTGGCAAAACAGGCAGGGGTGAATCCTAATACA